>Ga0307378_10007394_pt1 | contig 14799 bp, 17 predicted proteins | sample UN1MG_FD_202238 | JGI IMG/M metagenome (GOLD analysis project Ga0307378, IMG submission 202238) | Soil microbial communities from Risofladan, Vaasa, Finland - UN-1 | ecosystem: Environmental > Terrestrial > Soil > Coastal area > Acid sulfate soil | place: Finland: Risofladan, Vaasa | collected...
CTTGCAGTAACACCACTTGTGAGGTTACTTGCCAGACAACTTGTACTTCGGGGTGTGAGGCTTCCTGTCAGTATGGGGCTTGTGAGATCGGATGCCAGACTTTCTGCCAGACAAATTGCCAGCTTACCTGTGAGTATGCCTGTCAGCTTGCATGTGAGGGTACCTGTGAGAATACTGCCTGTCAGGCTGTCTCTTGTGAGATTGGTTGTCAGGTTGACTGTGAGCCTGGGGTTGAGACCACGGCCCCACTGGGCTGTGATCTGGCCTGCGAGGCTTACTGTGAGGACTTTGTCCAGGCCCTGGGTGACGGGGCTGGTGATCCTGATGACTGGTTTGATGGATAAATAAATGCCAGGACTATATGAACTACTCCCGCTGATTATCCGCATCCGAGACAGGTTCTCTTTGCCAGACGCTGACGCTGGGGAGGGAGTCATAGAGCGGATTTGTTGGGCCCTTGATCAGGAAACTGACGCTATATCTCAGGATATAGCCGGCCTGCTTGTTCTGCTGGACCCTGACAACTGTGATTCTCAGTACCTGCTTTACCTGTCAATGGCTCTGGGTATGCCTCTTGGTTCAACTCTGGACGAGGACTTCAGACGCTGGCTTACCAAGAATTTGGTAAACCTTTGGAAGATCAAAAGCACACACCCATCCTGGAATCTTACCTGGAGATGGACCCTGGACAGGGAGATCAGGGCCCATGAACTGTTCAAGAATGAGATTTACGCAGAGGATGACTACTCCAGATATCCTACCTATGGTTGGAATCTTAAGGCCGCTCGTGTTGAGTTATTTGAGATTTTGCCTGATGGCTCAACAAATTGGATCCCATTAAGTCAAGCTAGGGGTATATACGAATATGTTGAGAGATTACGGCCCGCTCATGTTCTCCTTCGGCAATATGCTGAGAAAATCTATCTAGCTGATACGGCAGGGGTTGTAAGTGACACTGGCACCAGTATTCTTAGCACTGGGACTTTTATTGATGATGTACCACATATTACAGATGATGTTGAATTCACAGCGACCTGTCTGGCTACTTGTGAGTCGGCCTGCCAGGAATACTGTCAGACTACATGTGAAGAGTCTGCCTGTGAGGTGGTCTGTGAAACAGGCTGCGAGGTTGCCTGTGAGATACTGTGTGAGATACAGTGTCAAGAAGCGTGCGAGGTTGTCTGTCAAGCGGGGTGCATCTACGCCTGTGAGAATTCTTGTCAGGCATTCACCTGCCAGTTTGGGTCAGCGCAGGGGGCAGGTGGGCCATGTGTAGATGCTTGTGAACTGGACTGCGAGTTTGATTGTGAGCAGGGGTGCGAGGCGTTTGTGTGTGAGACCCAAGGACAGGAAGGAGGGTGTGCCAACTGTGAGTGTTGGGGAGATGCAGATGCAAACGAGTTTGGTGGAGATCAATCAGACTATTGGATTGCTAGAGGTAGAACGAATCACGATGTTGTGGCTAACTGTGGTATTGCCGCTAATGAAGTATGGATTGGTCATATAGGACCTTGTGAGAATCAGGATCAGTTGAATCAAGGAGAATTACAAGAAGGAGGAAGCTCAGAATTTGTTTGGGATGTTATCTACGATGACTGTGGTCATGTAAAGAGTGTCTACCTGGCAGATGTGTGTACGTTTGTTGTAGAGAGTATTCAAGGCGATCATACATGGCTGGACGAGGACGTGACTGTTGGCGACGTGACAGTTAGTCACATAGGCCCTTGCGAGACTGGGGCTGAAACCGAAAATGCAGTTGGTAATCCTCTTCTTCCAAGGTATATTTACTATTTCAGATATGATTCTAAGGGACATATTATCTCTGACTCTGTAGATTCATTTGATGGTTGCACTGTTTTCTGTGAGACTGGGAAGGAATCCACTGAATGTGGGGTAAAGTCGCTTGCCGATGATGGAACGTGGATCGGAGTTGATGGAGCTACAGGAGATCCTGTTACAATTAGCCATGCCTATGGTGGAAGCACTTATTTTGATGTTGGTTGCTCCTTGACAAACACCGAACTAATCACATGGATTGGTTTTGATGATATGGGGCATTACAAAGATTGGACCGTGAGGGACGGCTGTAACGTCTATTGTGTTGTTGGTCAGGCCCAAGGAGGGCCATAACCCTTTTAGGAAAATGAAATGCCTTTGCTTTTGAATCAGCCCCGTTTCCGGACACCCGTTCATGCAGCTATGCAGGAAGACTACCGCTTCACAATTGGTGGCAAACATTTCTGCCTGGACAGCAACAATTTGGCTCTGTGGAAGCTGGACGATCCTGAGGAAGAAGTGGCATTGTGCCCTGCCAAGCCGCAGTTTCAATTACACACCCCTCGTGGGGTAATGATGCTGGTGCTGGAGTCTACAAACGCCTGCCCATTGAGATGCACATACTGCAATCCTGCTGGCACTCCGATTCTTATGGCTGATATGTCTTACAAGCCAATTGAGGAGGTCTCAGCAGGAGACAAGATAATAGGCTGGAACTTCGTTGTTGGTAGTGGAAAGCATACAAAGTTTACTGTAGGTGAGGTGGTTAGTGTTGCGTCCAGACGTTCTCCTTTAGTGGATGTGGTTACAGATAAGGGGAGGTTTACATGTACTCCAGACCACCGATGGTACCATAGGAAAAGATATCAGCGTTTGGCTGTTGGAAGGAAGATTGGTTATGTTGGTGGAGATAGAGAGTTTCGGTCTCCTACGGAAGACTATAAGAGAGGGTATCTAACAGGGGTCTTTGCAGGAGATGGCTGTCTTTATGAAGGCCAGCACTTGTACAAAGTGGATGGTAAGCTTCGTGTTGTTGTCCATTGCCGTCTGCTTATGCAAGACAGAGAAGCAGTTGATAGGGCTTATGAATATAGTCAGGACCTTGGCCTTGAAATGCACAGGTACGAAGGGAAGAACTGTTTCCTTGGCTACCATGGACTGCGTTCTGGACGAAAGGATGTTTGTTCTTATCTATCTAGTATGCCCTCCAATCCATCGGCAGAGTTTAAGAGAGGCTGGTTGGCCGGACTTTGGGATGCGGAGGGAGCTTCATTCAAACATACCAGGTGTGTCAGAATCTATCAGAATCCAGGACCTGTTTTGGACACAGCAGTTAGTTTCCTGAATGACAGTGGATTTGTTTCCCGTGTAGTTGATACTAGTGGAAAAGCCACGAAAGAGATTAGGGTATCAACTACTATTAGTGAGTCTCTTAGGTTTATTTCATGGTGCCAGCCGGCTATATCCAGAAAGTACCAGCCTGTTTTGGTGGGTAAAAGCGTCTATGAGAATGCTACTATAGAAAGCATCGAGCCTGCCGGAGAAGCAGAAGTTTATAGTTTGCAGACAACGACAGGGAATTATGTGGCTCATGGTATGATGTCAAAGAACTGCTTCAATGAGGCTTATGACAATCGTTCTGCTAAGATGTCTTTTGACACTGCCCGGAGAGCAGTAACAGGTTTACTAGATAAAGGAATGTTTGCTGGTTCAGGATCAAAGCGTCCTGTCATAGGATTCTTTGGTGGAGAGCCTATGGCTAACTGGGAGCTTGTAGAGCAGATTGTTCCGTTTGTCCAGGGCTACTTTTCTCCTGGTCCAGTCGGTTTTTCAATGACCACCAATGGGGTCCTGATCAAACCCAAGCATGCTGAGTTCATGACCGAGAAGGGGTTTTCTTTCATTGTCTCTGTGGATGGGCCAAAGCATCTCCATGATAAGTATAGAGTCTATGGAAATGGGTCGGGTTCTTTTGATGATACCGTTCGTGGGTTGAAAACTTTGGTGGAGGCGGGGTCTAGAAAGATTACTCTCCGTAGTACGTTCGCTCCTGGGGAGGAGCATATATTGGAAAGGGTTCAGTTTCTCAACGAATTGTGCGATCAGGGATTTGGATCGTGGGTGTCTGTAGAGCCTGTATGTCTGACTGAATCTCACTGTGTAAAGCATGACTACGGGTCGATCTCTGCCTACACGGTGGCAGCGGCGGCAGCTACGGAAGAGCAGTATATGGAGGTTGCACAGTGGGCAATTGAGAGGTACAAAGCAGGCAAGCCTGTCCGCTTCCACAACCTGGTTAAGCCTATTGAAAGGCTGCTCTATACGGTACACTCCCCGAACGAGTGCGGGGCAGGAAATGGCTACGCCAGTGTTTCCCATGATGGGACAATCTGGGCCTGCCACCGGATGAATTGGGGCCGTATAGGTCATCTGGAGGGTGGCGGAATCTCAGAGCAAGATAGGGCTATATGGAGCGATAGCAGGCTCTATCAGCGTGAAGGGTGTATCTCATGCCCCATACGCTGGGCATGTGGGGGCGGGTGTAGGGAAGCTTCTCTTGGACAGAATAGGGACATTAGAAAGCCCTATAAGGTCAGTTGTAAGTTCATGGATACCTGGGTTAGGATCGCTGCATATGTCATGGCAGAGGTAGGTCCTGAGAAGTTGAAGACAGTCATCCCAGAGCCAGGTAAAAAGAAAGCTCCAGTTGGCAACCAGCAGCATTCCTGTGGCTGTCAGATGTCTTGTCAGACCGAACAAGAACGTGGGTAATATCCTATGCGTGTAGCTGTAGTTAGAGAGTCTGGTGGCTATGGTGACTGCATCTGTGCGGCTGGGACGTGCAGGCAGATCAAGAAAGAGTATCCAGAGTCTACAGTAGCTATTTTCTGTCCAAACGAGTTCCTGGAGGTATACAAGCACTGCGAGGGGGTGGATCAAATACACTCTCTTGGTCCTGTCAGCGAGGTATCTCCGAGACGCAGGTCCAGATCGGCAACATTGAGGACGAGCAGGCGTAAGTACCATTATCTCCAGCCACTATATGAATATAAGCCAGACCTGACGGTGGACCTGTGGTGTCCAGGGGCCGTACACGAGTGTAGCACAGTAGGTCCATTGTTATTTAACAGGAACGAGCTTTTTGCCATGTCGGCTGGTTGTGATGATATCCGTGCCAGGGCCAGATGGGTAGTTACCGATGAAGAGAGGAGCTTTGCCAAGAAGTGGATACATGAGCTTGGTGTAGAAGAAGGCAAATTTATTGGGTTGTCTTTGAGAGGAACATGCAGAGCCAGGAGCTACCCGCCGAGGATGTCTGAGGATCTAGTGTCCCTGCTTCTGGATAGGCTGTCTATTGTTTACTTTGACTGTGTGATGCCACACTTTAAGTTTGGGAAGCCTGGTTTCCATTTCAATCCACGATTGCCGTTCTCCCTGGCAGTAGCCGTGGCAAGCCTGAGTCGTATGATGGTAACTGTAGATTCAGGTATGATGCACGTAGCTGGGGCACTGGACAAACCGAGTGTGGTTCTCATGGGCCCTACGGACAGCGTAGCTGCTAGGGCTTATCCCAAAACTGTAGTAGTAGAAGCAACAGATACTAAATGCCAGGTTGCCTGCAATTACAACAGGGAGAAAAATTGGGTAAATGATAAAGCGCATGGGGCACCTTGCCGTAAGAACGGTTGTCGCAGACTGTTGAGGGTTAGCCCGTTAATGGTTTATAACAGGGTAGATTCTATTTTGGAGAATAGTGATGTACGGTTTGTGTAAAGTTATCACAGTAGGTGGGCTTGCGTACGATAAGCTCTTTGCTCTTACTGGGGTTAGGCATGTAGTAGTAGAGATTGATATGGAAAGCTTGACTGAAATGGCAAATGCAAGAGGAAACGAGGCAATGTGGGAAGACATAGGGAGAAGTGTGTGTGGTGGTATAATGGAAAAGCAGCGTAAAATCATTAGTTCGATAGAGTCGGAGATAGAGTCGCAGGTAGTGGATGCCCTCGAAAGGGCTCCTTGTAGAGTTGAGGGTTAGCCCGTTAATGGTTTATAACAGGGTAGATTCTATTTTGGAGAACTGTAATGAGTGAGAAGATTGTGTTTTTTATTACTACCAGTACTGACAAGGATGTCGTTACCCTCCCGCTCCATGACGGGTTGCCGGAGGGTGTGCCTGAGATACACATAAATCTGTGTAGCCGAAGGATCGATCCTGAAAAGGAAGAAACAGAACTAGCCGCTATAAAAGAGGAGTTCAAGGACGATCCTCTTTTCCAGTGGCTTCCGACCAAAACAGAGCGATGATGTCTTGACTGAATTCTCCTGTAAAGAAAGAGGCTGAAAAATGCGTTGTCTAGTGACGATGTTTTCTTGTGACAGGTATGCTCATCTACGACTGTGCCTGGGTTGTTACTTGTTGAAAGCAGACCGAACAAAATGTAAAGTGCTGGTCATAGATGATGGCAGTAAAGATGAAAGGATCCATGCTTATCTCCGGAACCTGTCAAATAAGGGAGAAATAGAAGTGATGTTGGAGCCTGCTTTCGAGGGCTCCGGAGAAGCCAGGATAGGAAATAGTCGCAGGACCGCTGTCAGGGTAGCTCTGGCCGAAAGGTTTGATTACCTGCTGATGCTGGACGATGATATTGTGGTAGGACCCACAACCATTCAGCAAGCCCTGGCAAACTTTGAGGCACTCAAGACTATGTGTAACGGGAAGTTCAGGCCAGGAGCCTTGTCTTTACACCACCCACACTCTATACTAACTACATATGTGCTTGATGGCTCTACCTACTCAGAGGCAGGCATTGGGGGGGAGGCGAATGTGCTGCTGCCATTTGATGCCATGGAGAAGCATGGCGAGCAGTTTGGTCCTCAGGTAAAAGGTTTTGGAGACAACTATTTCAGAGCTATCAGAAAAGATGGTTATACCTATTTGAGCAGGAGGAACCCTCCTTACGAGGTCCAGCATATAGGGATCGGTGTGGGGGGTTCTATCATTCACGGGAAGAAAGACAAAATGCCTTTCTGGGTGACTAAACTTTACCAAGATTGGAACTTAGACAAGCCTCTTGGGGTGGGTGGATTCGACGCTAGGCTTTACCAGGAAGCTATAGTTGCCGCAGGGCCAATGGAAGCTCCCGCCTGGTACATGAAGCATAGGAAAAGAGTATAGAATGGAAAAAGTATTTGTTAAAAGCGACAAGATCTGTGGGTTCTATGGGACCCTGGAATTGGTTGTGACAGAGGCAGCTACTGGGAAGGTGGTCGAAACGAAAACATGGGATAACCTTGTGGTTACCAACCTCAATAACCAAGCAGTCTATCTGGTTGGGGGCGAGTTGCTTGCCATTGGTTACATAGATAGGGTTGCCCTTGGGGTAGGCTCAGTAGCCGCTACGGTAGCTGATGAGTCTATTACAAACCCCCCTGGTGGGGAAGAGTCCAAGGCAGTCACGGCTACTTTCGGATCCAGTCCTGTTTCAGTGACATTTACAGCGACTTTTGGAGCCGACGACGCTAATGGGGTAGCCTATACAGAAGCAGGTCTGTTGTTTGCCGGGGTGAGTCCCAGCCTGGCAGCAAGAAGAGTTTTCGGCACAATGACTAAGAGCAATCTGTTTGTTTGGACCTTTAACTGGACCCTGAGGTGGGTATAGGAGTAGATAGATGAGAGGCGATATAGACCTAGACATTATTGATGCTGAGACAGGCGAGCTTGTGGCAAGCCGTCCTCTGGGCAGAAATCTGCTCCTGACTGCTTTTGATACCAAGCTGAGTCTGCTGCTTGCGGGGTATAGTACAGGCAACTATGTTGACAGGATGCAGTTTGGGACGGGTTCTGCCTTGCCAACTACGGCAGATACGACGTTGCAGATGCCTGTCAGCCCAATCAAAGCGGCGGCAGTTGATCATCCAACGAGTACAACAACCAGGTTTACGTCCTATTTGCTCCAGGATGAAGCGAACGGCTTTCCTATATCTGAGGCTGGGTTGCTTGCCGTGGACGATACTGTGGTAGCCAGGAAGGTTTTCAGCGGGCAAACAAAGACTTCTAATTATATTTTTGCTTTCAAGTGGACAATTTCTGCCTGAGCGGGGTATATTTCAGGAGACAAATGCGCGGGCTGGAACTGGCTAGCCTGTTGCAAAGTGTTTTTGTCCTTTGAAAGGGGCTTGTCATGAAGATACTGCGTGATTTCCTAGCTGTCTTGCTATTCGTGGCGGGTATTGTGGCTGCTCTTTACGTGGGCATCTACATAATGTTTGTGTGTGGCATCATACAGGTTGTGGAGGCTGTCCGTGCCCAACCTGATTGGGATGCTGCCAAGCTTGCCTGGGGAATTGTGAGGATTGTTTTTGCCTCCCCCGCTGGGTATGTCGTTGCTATGATCAGTATCTTTCTCTCTAAACTACTTGCTTCGTAGAAGAACTTGAAGGGGGATTTGTCATGCTGTTGCCTCTGTTGATTATCCTGATTGCTGTCGTCTGGGCGGCTGCTAACCTCTTGGACCTTCGGATACCCTAACTGGAGACGAATGGTGTCTTCTCTTGTTGTCGAAGTCTGTACTATATCCCGTGTCGAGCCCCACCCCAATGCAGACAAGCTCGATATCTGTGTTGTCAAGGGCTGGCAGGTAGTCACCAGAAAAGGTGAGTTCAAGGATGGGGACACCTGTGTTTATTTCCCCCCTGATACGGTTCTGTCCAAAGAATGGACAGACCGTTTTGGTGTGACTAGTTACTGCCAGGAGCGTGAGCAGGGCATGAGGATCAGGCAGACTAGGCTTCGTGGCGAGCCCAGCTTTGGCCTTGTGGTTCCTAATTTAGAGGGGTTCATTCTTGGGTCAAGCGTGGTGGCCTACTATGGAGCCGTGAAATATGAGCCTCCTGTGTTGGGCATGGCCGGGGATATTCTAGGGCCCAACCACCCGATGTTCCCTTGCTACACAGACATCGAGGATTTGAATAACTTCCCTGATATTCTGCGTCCAGATGAGTTTGTGTGTATCACAGAGAAGATTCATGGGACCAACTGTAGGGTGGGCCTGGTTGAGGGAACCTGGATGGCTGGCTCTCACAGATATCCAAGGAAGATGCCTGAGACCGAGAAGGAGCAGGCTGCGAATTGGTATTGGCATCCTTACACCCTGGAGCCAGTCAGGCAGCTTATACAGGCTGTCTATGATGGGTTCAACGCCAAAAGCGTGGTTCTTTTTGGTGAGACCTACGGGAAGATCCAGAGCTTGAACTATGGGCACCCGAAGGATATCACTTTTGCTGCCTTCGATCTCTGGGTAGATGGCAGGTACATGAATGCTGGCTCGTTTTTCATGCTTGTTGACAGGTTTGGAATCCCTGCCGTTCCCAGGTTGTTTTTCGAGGGGCATGGCTTCGCTCGCTTCTCTCATGATCTTGTAAGGGAGGTGGTTTCGGGAGAGTCTTTCCTGGGTGGAAACATCCGAGAGGGCGTAGTCATAAGACCAATGGTGGAAAGGACTAATGAGAAAGTGGGCAGGGCAATTTTGAAGGCCATCAGTCCGGACTACAGGCTCTCCAAGCACGCTGACAAGGACAAAAAGGACGTATAGGTAAGAATATTTTCCTTTTGCTGTTGACTTTCCTCTCCGGGTATGCTAAACTCTAGGACACCTGGGGAGAAAAGGAGAAAGGTCATGGTGCCGAAATACCCAAACGTGAGAGTCAGGCTGAGCCACCGGGATGGGAATGCCTTTGCAATTATGGGGGCTGTAGACAAGGCTCTCAAGAAGGCAGGGTGTCCTGAGGCCGAAAGGGACACCTTCCTGGACGAGGCCAGGAGCGGTGATTATGATCACCTGTTGAAGGTCTGCATGCTCTGGGTGCAGGTGGACTAGCTTTTTACAACAAAAGGAGCGGGAAATGATGAAAGGCATTGAGGCTGCAAAATCTGGGGGTTGTGGAGGCTTTTTTGGATGCAATGAGGATGAGTGGTTAGGCCGCTCGCCGCCACGGTGTCTGGAGTGTCTGGAAGAGGGTCTTGCTTTCGATGCCGAGATGGAATTTGGTTTCCATGATGACCTCGAAATGTCACAACATATTTTCAGAACCATGAGGGAAGAGGAAGAACAAGAAGCACTTGATTTCCGTGCCGAGAGGGAAGCTGACCAGTATGAATAAGGGTATGCTTTATTGTCTTCCTGTCCTTCAAAGCATACCCTATTGCAGCAGCCTTTACAAGAGGAAGAATGAGAAGCAGTGGACTAGGGCTCTTTTACAACATGGGGAAGTAGCTCAACGGCAGAGCAGCGTTGCCCCCTGGCTGTCTGGCACCCTTTCTTGATCAGGTTGGGGGATCTGGACAGATGCTGAGACTGATCATCTTAGCAGGGCTGCGTATAGAAGCAGGTTCAACCCCTGCCTTCCCCAACAACACGATCCAGGGTAGCTCAATGGTAGAGCAACTCGCTGTTAACGAGAGGGTTGGAGGTTCGAGCCCTCCCCCTGGAGCCAAAAAAAGAAGTTGAAAACGCCTTGCTTTGGGGTATACTGAATAGTCCAAGCGAGGGATCGGGAACCTTTTTAGGGGATCGGGCGATGAGTACTTCAGAGATCAGGTTTGAGGATTACGAAGACCTCCTGTGGTCGGAGGTGAATCGTGTTGCAGGCAAGTTCCGAAACTTCACCCTGATTGACAGGGATGATCTCTTTGGAGAGGCGTGCTTGGTCTTTACCAAGTGCTTGCAGAGTTGGGTGCAGGACGAAAGCAAAGGCCCTACCTACCAAACCTTCGCTTCCTATCTCATTGTGTGTATCCGCAAGAGGTGGAACGAAAATGTGCTGCGAGATCTGATGCGTAGACCCAGAGATGGGGCTCAGAGGATTGGGGAGGGCAAAGTGTTCAGTCAGTCTTATTTGTGCAGGCCCCGTGATCTTAAGACAAAGGTGTCTGTTCATACTGACCCTGCTGAGGATCTTCAGGAAGAGTTCAGGATGGGCAGGGGTTCTCTTAAGACTAGGACGCTAGTGAAAAGAACAGATGACTACCCAGAGATGTCCGAACGGGATCCCGGCCTGGACCTGCTCCTCTGCCGTGGAGAGATCAGTGAGACCGCGTTCAAGGTCCTTACTACTCTCAAGACCCCTCCTCCTGCCTTTGTCAAGCAATACAGGGGGCAGTTGCAGGGGCGTAGGCTGAAGGGCTGTCTGATGGACTTCCTGGGTCTTACTGACAGGGACTGGAAGGGTGTGGTCGCAGAGTTGTCTGCTTTTGCTGGAGATACTGTAGCTACTGATGCTATTATGCACCTGCGGCTCATTTAGGGCACTGAAAGATCAGGTAGTTTCCAACCACTGGAGCAGGCGGATAAACTCCGTCTGCTCCTTTTTTTAGGGTAGTAGTTATGTTGATCGATGCTAAGAAGTTCAGCAAGGCTTTGGCGATGGTAAAGAAGGTGGCTAGTGCTGGCTTTGGGCCTCAATGTGGGAAGATCAGGTTGAGGGGGGATAGGCTTGAGGCCGCGTCTTTTGGTGTGAGCATTTCTCTCTCTCTGGAAACGGAAGCAGATTTTGACTGTGTGCTTCCTGTGGATACTCTGGTGGGCGTGGTAAAAGGGTTGAAAGGCGAGCTTAGCCTAGCTCAGGAGAAGGGATCGATCCTGCTTGAGTGTGGCAAGCACAGGTCTAACATAGCGACCGAGAAGCTCAGTGACTGGAGGATGGTTCCTGCGGGTGATGGGGAGGAAGCTGTCCCCGAAAACCTTGACAAAGCACTGGCTTGCTGCCTTAGCGTGATAGCTAAGAGCGAAATTAGAAGCCACTTCAATGGTGTTTCTTTGCATGAAAATGGGACACAGTTGGTTGCGTCAGACGGGTTTAGGGTGGTCAGATACACCCTGGAAACGGGCCTGCCAGTCAATGATGTGATCTTGCCAAAAGCGTTTGTGGAGGTTGTTAGCAAGCTAGACAGTATTAGTAGCCTGTCTTATACTCCTGAAAGCTTGAGTGTGCTTTCTAGATCAGAAACCACCTCAGCACCAACTATTGTTGGCTGCACTTTTGTTGATGCTGTGTTTCCTAAGGAATGGCTACAGTTTTTCCCAACAGAAGACAGGGGCCAGTGGGTGACGCTGAACATGGCAGGGGGTATGACAGACTGCTTGAAACGAATGACTCTATATGAGACGGCAGATTTGTACTTCCCTGGGGTAGACTTTAAGCTAGAGGGAGGTGCCCTGTTTTGTAATTACAAGGGCAAGCGTACAATCGCAGAGGAAGAGATTGCGATAGACCCTCCTTACACAGGCTTGCCTTGGGAATGGTCTACCTATCCATCCTACTTGCTGAGTGCTTTGATGTTGTCTCAAGGCAGGTTTACGATAAGACGAAGTCCAGATCTTGTGTGTGCTAAGAGCGAAACCGACCCTGTAGAAGTACTTGTGAGCGTTACTGCTAATGGGTAAATCCCTAGCGTTCTATTTGGATCCGGATGCAGCCTGGGAAGCAATGGGTTCTACGGGCAGGCCAAACCGTAGAAACATTTCAGGCCCCAAAGGGGGTTGTGAGGGTTGTGTAGGCAAAGATTTTGCCAGGGCCCCAAGAATTCCTGGTTTTGGGGAGAAAACAGGGCTGGTTATAGTGGGTGAGGGTCCTGGCGATAGCGAGGACAGGCAGGGCATTCCTTTTGTCGGGGCTACGGGGAGGTATCTCAGAGAGGTTTTGGTTGATCTAGGCATTCATATGGATAAGGACTGTTTCAGGACCAATGCTTTACAGTGCTATATTCCAAAAGTCAAAAAGACAAAGCAGGTCTTGGAAAAGTGTAGGGCAAACTGTTTGCACAGGCTGGAGGCAGAGCTACATAAATTAGAGCCTAAGCTGATTCTGTGCTTTGGTGGCCCTGCGGTCAAGTCTGTTTTGAGCCCACCTTTCGGAACACAGATCAGCAAGCTTCGAGGCAGGTTGATCCCCTCCCAAAAGTATCAATGCTGGGTGGCGTGCTTGTTACATCCCTCTTACATTCTCAGGCAAGTGCAGATTGCTTCTGACTTTGGTCAAGAGAGTGATATGCCCAGCCTGTTCCGTCAAGATCTGAAGAATGCTCTTAGATATCTGGATATACCTATTGATGAGGTGCCTTACTTAAATCCGGGAGAGTTTGAGTATGTCACTGATGCAGACGAGGCAATAAGGATTCTGGAAAGGCTGTCAAGATCTGATAGACCTGTGGGGTTTGACTATGAAACCAGCCATACTCAGCCATTCAAGGATGATTTTACACTACTGTCTGTAGGGCTGGCAGTCGAGTCAGAAGACGAAGAAATGTCTCGCTGGTTTATACCTCTAGACTACAGGGGGCACTGGGCAGACGAGCAGCTAGAAAGTATATACAATGCTCTTAGAGGCTTTTTGCAGTCAGACTGTAAGAAGGTCTGCCAGGCCATGGATTTTGAGTACAAGGCTTCTGTAGCAGTGCTTGGTGTAAAGCCTAGAAACATAGTGCATGACACTATGGTAGGCGAACATGTCAGGGACGAGAGGAAGGGTTGTTGCAGTCTGGAGTTCCAAGTCTTCACGTCTTTTGGGGTCACTTACAAGAAGGGGGTTTCGTTCAAGAACAAGAGTCATATGACTGCTCTTGATTGCCTCCCCTCCTACAATGCCTTGGATGCTGGCTATACCCTTCACCTGTACAAAAAACAGGTTCGTGAGTTGCTGAGCATTCCGAGTGTTTATGATGCTTACCAGTTTTTCCATACTGTAGTGCCTGTACTGTCCAGGATGTCTGAGGCTGGAATTAAAGTGGACAGGGTTTTGCTAGAAAAGATGCAGAGCGAAGCTGAAGAAGAGACTGCTATTTTACTAGAGGATTTGGCAAACCAGCCTTGCGTAGCAGATTTGGCTGAGGCAAGGAAGAAAGAGGTAAATCTGCTAAGTAATGATGATGTAAAAACAATACTCTATGATGTTCTTGGCCTTACTACCAGACAGAAGACAGAGGGGGGGGACTACTCAGTTAACGAGAAGGCTCTTAGCGGTCTGCTTGGGAAGAAAGCGCTTTCTACAGAGGCCAGGGTGTTTATCACGGCTGTTCTCAGGCTACGTAAGCTCTGCAAGTTTTCGGGCACCTACACTAAAAACCTGCTTGACCTGTCAGACGAGAGAGGGCATCTACACCCATCTTACCATTTGCATGTGGCCGAGACCTACAGGTCTTCCAGCAGCGATCCTAACTGGCAGAATCAGCCTATTCGTGATCCTGAGATGAAGAAGATCCGAAGGGCAGTGGTGCCTTTGCACGGTGACCTTTTTCTGGAGGCCGACTATGCAGGGGCAGAGGTGCGTGTATTGGCGATGTACTCTCAGGACAAGACCCTGACTACTTACCTGAATGAGGGGGTAGACTTTCACCGAATTTGGGCGAGCAGGATCTTTGCTGTTCCTGAGGCCGACGTTACCGATGAACAGCGTTTTCAGGCGAAGAACTTGTTTGTCTTCCCATCCTTTTATGGGGCGATACCCGCCTCCATTGCTCATAATTTGGGTATGGATGTGGGCGATATAGCTATTCTCCAGGGAGTGTTGTTTCAGGAGTTTCCTGGGGTAAAGAAGTGGCAGGAGGGGGTGCTTGAGGAGTACTTCAGCAGGGGCTATGTAAGCACCTTCATGGGTTTTCGCAGGAGAGCCCCGCTGTCTATTAACAAGGTCATCAATATGCCTATTCAGGCTACGGCTTCCCACCTGCTATTTGATGGGCTGGTCAGAGCAGACGACCTGTTTACAGAGTTCAAGTTTGGAACCAGGCTGGTTGCTCAGATTCATGACAGCGCTCTTTCCGATACCGTTGAATCTGAGCTAGAGGATGTGTTTGAAACCCTTAGGGCATGCCTTGAGACCAAGAGGTTTGACTGGGAAGGGAAAGTTAAAATGAAATGTGACTGGAAGGTGGGGTATAACTGGTTTGACATGGAGGAACTGCTATGAGTAAACCTTTGTTTGTTAGGCTGACAAAGAAGCCAGTGGGAGCTTCTAAAGACAACAGAG
>Ga0307378_10007396_pt1 | contig 14797 bp, 18 predicted proteins | sample UN1MG_FD_202238 | JGI IMG/M metagenome (GOLD analysis project Ga0307378, IMG submission 202238) | Soil microbial communities from Risofladan, Vaasa, Finland - UN-1 | ecosystem: Environmental > Terrestrial > Soil > Coastal area > Acid sulfate soil | place: Finland: Risofladan, Vaasa | collected...
TAGACCCCGTTTCTCAGCCAGATTATATGGGTTACTCCAAGATAATCCTTTAATTTATTTTCGATCTCTTGCTTGCTCAGGTCAGGATTTCTATTGCGGTTCAGCAGGCATTGTTCTGTCGTAAGCAGCGTGCCCTTGCCATTCACATCTATGGAACCGCCTTCCAGGACCATCTGAGGGTCAAAACACGGTAATTGCATTGCCCTGTTGATCTTAGCGGGAATTGCAGTATCTTTTATCAGCTCTTCGTACTTTTCTCCCCATGCATTGAACCTCCAGCGAACCATTGCCAAACTGTCCTTCTGTTTACTGGTCACAAAAATGGGGCCGTAATCACGGATCCAGACATCTGCATAATCGAATATGAAAAAATGAATTTTATCGCAATTGATATTATTTTGTTTAAATGCCCTTGTCACTCTAATTTTCATAGGATAATCTTTTACTAAAAGATGTACCTGTTCGCTTCCAAGCATGGATTTAATAATTTGTACATATATGTTTTCGACTTTCTCAACTCTGTCAGGAAAGGTATCAGGATCATGAGGCCATGCCAGCCAGATCCCTTCATGCTTTTCCCACTCTGCAGGCATCATATACCCTGATCCTTCTGGAGTTTTACCTGGTATATCACTCTTCATTCAAATCGCCCTTTTCAATAACCGGGTCAGAAAGTGTACCATACGTATCAGGCCGTCGATTTCTCAAAAAACCCCAGCTTTCCCGGATCTCTTTGTTCCTATCCAGATACAGGTCCACGACCAGCACTTCCTCTTCTTCGTTACTGGCTCTTTTAACCACCTTGCCAAAGGGATCGCATACAAAGGAACTTCCCCAGAATTTCAGGTCGTTCTCTTCACCCACCCGATTGACTGCAGCAACATGGACCCCATTGGCAATGGCATGAGACCGCTGGATGGTTTCCCAGGCATCATGCCAATCATCCTCCGGAGGCATCTCATCTTTTATCCAGCCAATAGCTGTGGGATAAAATAAGATGTCGGCGCCTTGTAATACATTGATCCTGGCAGCCTCAGGGAACCATTGATCATAACAGATAAGTACAGAAAAGGATGCATAACGGGTCTTATAGACATGATATCCTAGATTACCAGGTTTAAAGTAATCTTTTTCATAAAAAAAAGGATCGTGGGGAATATGGATCTTACGATACGTATCCATGAGTTCTCCATCATCATTGACCACCGCAACTGAATTATAATAATTCCCATCTTCGCCCTTTTCAAACAGAGGCACTATAATCACGACACCATATTCTTTTGCCAGACTGGAAAATGCACTGGTGGAATCTCCGGGAATTGGTTCTGCAAGTATGGTGGCATCCTGTTTTTCTTTACAGGGAAAATAGGTTGTTCGATATAACTCCTGAAGGCAGATGATCTTGGCGCCCATTTTCGCAGCCTCTATTATTTTTTCTGCTGTATGGGCCATATTAGCGCTGATATTTTCAGAGATCTTTGTTTGGATCAAACCTATGGTTACCGTATTATTTGGTGCCATTTTCATTTGACGTAGATACGAATTATTGAATTTAACACTTTCTTAGGATGCATCACTAGGTTATTACGGCTTTCCACTGTCATCAGGGATTCGAATCGAGGTAAGTTCCATTAATGTTCATCTGGGACATTGGGTAAATTCCGGACAATAACCGTCATTTTCATATAAATATCCGGTTATTTCAACGTTTTGTCCCACATATTGTTTCTGTTCTTCGCAGTTATTTAAGAAGTGTCCCACAAACACTCCGTCCACACTTCAAAAACATCCTTGTGAGGTCGTGAATTAAATTATTAATATATGTAATTTTATATGTATTTTATTTCCAGGACTAGAAATATATAAAGTATCAAACCATAATTCTACCCATGCTAGACATATTAATTTCTCTTAACAATGATATACTGTTTTTTTAAACAGTCTTCCCAGAGAAATTCATGTTGCATCATACCTTATTGGATTTTCCATCTATCCGATGATGTTGTTGGTGGTGTATTTAGCTTACAAGCAAAATAAGATGATGGGAATTAAAGCATTTCTTTCTCTTATTTTTGCATATACTGTTTCACTTTTGTTAAAATATTATTTTCACATCACTAGGCCTTACGAATCCCTGGAAAATCTGACGATTATCGAACAACAATCATCTCATTCCTTCCCTTCATCCCATACAACCGTAGCTTTTGCTGCATCTGAAACATCACCCATGTACAAGAACTTCCTGCGGATCTGGGCCGTAATTATAGCTCTGTCAAGGGTCGTGCTGGGAGTGCACTTTATCACTGATGTCATAGCAGGAGCCCTGCTTGGTATTCTGGTCAGCCATCTTTTCGCCAGATGGGATATGGGCCGTTTCGTAACAAATTCAAAAAGAACTGAATGGCAATTTCAGGCTTCATAATTTTCCTTATCATTGTAATTCCAAGTATAACCTACAACAGTTGAATAATTTGATGTCAGACAATTGTCTGACAAAAATAAATACCTATGTTTAAAGGTAACTATAAAGGGAATCTCGGACAATCTATCACTAAGAGGGAGGTCAATTGAAAGCACTCATACTAACTGCCGATGGTTTCGAGGACAGGGAGCTGTTCTACCCGCTCCACCGGCTGATGGAAGAGGATGTTACCATAACAGTAGCATCGTTGAAAAGGGGAAAAATTAGAGGCAAACATGGGTATGAATTGGATGTGGATCTGGCCATTGATGAAGTGGATCCTGTTGAATATGATATCCTTCTCCTTCCAGGTGGAAAAGCACCTGAGAGGGTGAGGCTGGAGGAGAATGCCCTTAAGATCACGCGATATTTCTTTCATGAGAACCTGCCGGTAGCTGCCATCTGTCACGGTCCCCAGATACTGATCTCGGCAGGGGTACTGGAAGGCAGGCAGGCCACATGCTATGCCACCATACGGGATGACCTGAAACTGGCCGGAGCCCGGTATGAGGATCACGAAGTGGTGGTGGACGGGAACCTGGTCACTTCCCGGTCGCCTGATGACCTGTATGCCTTCGGCAGGGAACTGGTAAAAATGATCAAAAAGTAATTGTTCGACAAAAACCTTTATCACCATCACCTCCCATAAAACCCAACACGAACCATGGATAAAAAACTCTTCGTTCCCCACCCCGGACATTTTGAAGGCCTGCAGGAACTGCTGGCAGGTTCTAAAGACATTTATTCCATATTCATGGCTGGCTCGCCAGATTATATCGGTACCGGTCGGGTAAACCTGGGACATGCCAGTTTGGAAGAGATCGCCCAGCATACCGAATATTGTCATAAGAACAATGTCAAGGTAGAGATGGTACTGAACAGTTCATGCATGGGTGGAAATCAACTAAGTACTGAAGGATATAATCTTCTGCACTGGTATATTGGCAATCTCGAAGATATCGGTGTGGATACTATTGTTGTTGCAGACCCTTATCTTGTAGAGTTGATTGCTCAGGAATTCAACATACCTGTCGTGGTGAGCGTGCTGGCATTCGTGGACAGTCCCCAGAAAGCAGAATTCTATGAACAGTTAGGTGCCAGCTCTATTGTGGTGGATTCAAATGTGAATCGTCACTTCGCTGTACTTGAAGCTATCAGGGATGCAGTCTCTTGCGAATTGAAATTGTTAGTCAATGAAGGTTGTTTGTACCGCTGTCCATTCAGGTATGCACATTTTAATTTTTTCTCTCATGTGAACGGCCCTCACCCGCGCCCTAATGTGCAGGATGACTATTATTACCACAAATGCCTGACAATGCGCATTCAGGACCCTTCACTACTCCTCAAATCCCCGTTTATCAGGCCTGAAGACCTGAAAGAATATGCCCATATCACAAATGTGTTCAAGATAGGAGGGCGCTCCCATTTCATTAATTGGATTCTTAATTGTGTCAATGCATATGCTAATGAAAGCTATGACGGCAACCTGATGGATCTGATGGATTGCCCCAAGGACCTGATAGATCTGTATAATATCCCAAACAAAGCTCTTGATGGTTCAATTCAACAGTGGAAGAAACACAGCACAGTTTGCCACAAATGTGGCTACTGCCAGCGCCTTGTGGATGAAATTGCCCTGATATATTCAAATAAGGGCACAAAAGATGAAACACTTATACCCTGGAATATTATTAATAAAAAGGGGATTGAAACCTGAATGACATTGAATAATCTGTTAAAAAACCGTGCTGATATCGAAAACGGAATGCGGCATCTAATAGGCCGACCAATTATGGTAACTGAGCTTGACCTTTTTGCACTTCCATGCGGATGTTCAGGGTTAACAGTAAATACCAGGGGGCTGCTTGTGGATGATCTTGAAATTTTTGAGTCCCACATGTTAAAACTACTTGAGAATATTTCTCAATCATTTGAAGTTCCCTCAAAATTTGTATTTGCGAGAATAATCCCAGGTACCCAGGAAATTGCCTCACTGAATATGCGCAATCTATGTCCCCAATGCTATGCAGATTTTTCTACGACTTCTGGAAAGCGGCCAAGACCTGATATATATATTTTACAACTCATAAAACGAAAACGATAGGACGTTTCGAAAATTTAATATATCATAAGCATTATTCGTTATAAATTGCCCAAATGGTGATTATTATGGATGAATCTAAAGACTTTAAATGTCTGGACTGCTTAAGATATGATCCTGCAGAAGATATGTGTGAGATACATTTCTGGGTGGATCCTTACGAAGATCCATGCGGCCTGTTCATACTTGACTTTGCATAATTAAGTGGCCAAATGAATGGAAAAAGGTAATACACAAATATAGTTGGCAGTTTATTCCTCAAATATGGAATCAATTAGCTCAAGTCTATTGTTGAGAATTATATTAATGGTGCATTCAACATCATTAAAATCTGTGAATCCATCATATTTCCGGTTCAATCGCTTCTCCCAGTTTTCCTTAACTAAAAATAATATTTTCGAGTATTTTTTTAATAATTCAAACCTTTCAATTTCAAATTCCTTAGCTATTCTGGGATTTTCAAATACATCTTTAAGTATCTCAAGCATTTGTTTTTCATCATTATCAGATAAATGTTTATTTACTGCGTTGTAATAGTCCAGGTTTTTCTGGTTTGTTTTATTGAAATCATCCATTATATCCCAAATATTTTTAACAATCTGCATGGCTTCAAGATTTCGCTCACTATCAATTTCTTCTACCAGTATATTTGCTCCCGCTTTATTTTTTTTAGTAGAAAAATGGGGTGTTTTCCATTCGGTCTGCAAATCAGCGGCGAACCGTGCGAGCTTATCCAGGTAAAAAGCAATATCAAATAAATTCTCAGGCATTGAGCCCATTTTTCCTTTTAACAAAATTATTGGATTTTCAATAAACTCATTTTCCTTATAGGAATTCAATAGTGCACTGCCGTTAAGGTTCTTTAGACGATTATAATTGTCTAACCATGTGCACCAAAATTCTTTTGATTGTGAGGCATTGTCTTTTAAAAATATACAATTCTTTTCTTTATCTGTTACCAGCCCATTGGGAATTAACACATTATTAGTAAGGTCTTCGAAAAATTTAACTTCCCCTTCCATCTGTTTCATTTTTCTTTCCTGGCGGGCTTTTTCTGCCTGAATGCGCCTGACATTACCACTTAAGTAATCAGGTGCATTTTCAGAACTAAGATCTATTAATCCCACAGAATTAATATTTTGGTATATTTCACTCATGTATTCCACCTATAGGAATTATTTTATATAATATCATATTAAAATAGTAGAGTGAACATTGAAGTTTATAATCGTGACATTCAATTTATATAGAGATCAATATGGAACGCAGAAATATAACACTTGAGAAAAAACATCTGGACATATTATCACCATTACTAAAAAAAAACCAAGATAACATAAGTGCCAGCATTAGAGAGATCATCGACTTTGCAGATATAATGATAAAAAGCTATGGAAGTATTGAAAATGCAATAGATGATGCTGTATCAATTGAAAGAATTGAGAACCAACGATTGCTCGTAGACCAGGCAATCTGGCAATGGATACTTGAATGTAGTCGCGGTTTACTTCCTGAAAAAAGGATAGTGGAAAGCATAATTGAACCTCATTTCTTTTCAGATTTTAAAGGACTGGCCACTCAGTTCAATGATCTATGCATTAAACTCGGCTGGAAGACTAAAATCAATTTTAAAGAACCTATCATATATATTCTGTCAGGCGGAAGTGAAAACCAGCGTGAATTAATTGCAAAGCTGATCTGCTCATGTCTTATAGATCAAAATATTGGGATTAATGGATTATCACATGGATATTCTCTTACTAAACTTGAATTGGTTGAGAGGAACAGTCGAAATGAAGCTTACAATGATTGTTTAACGCGGCTGGGATATCTGGATACTTCAATAAAGGAGATCAAATCGCGACCTGAATTCTGGAATTCCCTCATCAGGACCCACATTCATACTGATTATCAAATGGTCACTGTCCATAGGAATAATTTTGAAAATTTTACTTCAGGAATTAAACCTGATAATACAGATATTTTTTCAATCTTTTCAGGAATGCCCTGTATTGACATTAATCTTCAACGACTTTTACCTATAATTAAATCGGTATTTGAGACCTCCAGGATAGTAGACAGAGTAGAGGTTGACCAGGATACGTTAAAAATTTTCCATTCTTATACTATAGACAAAACAATTAAGGAAATAACCAGAACAGTATTGAATATTCTTGAAAAAAATGGATACCACTACGAAGCAATTCAAGCATCAAGTATTATTATTTTACAGCATAAGACAGAGATTGATGGCAGGATTACAGAGTTGGTTGACAATCTTATAAGTTCAAAGGGCAATTTCAACCATGAATTGATGACCTTTTTAATATTCCTGGATGGTATGAAGGATAAAACCCTAATTAATGCAAAAGCCAAGGAATTGGGATTCAGGATGGGAGAACAAATATTAATTGAATATGAAAAAGAATTTAACATTACAGATTGGGACCTGGAAAAGTTCAAAGAAGCTTTTTCAGATATTGATCAGAAGGTGGGGAGGGAATCAACTCTTGAATTAATTGATGCTAATGTCATGCATTACATTGTCAATAAATGCCAAATAGCACACAGACAGGGAAAATTTAAGATACATTTATGTAATCTTACCAACGGTCTATTAAAAGGGGCTGTAGATTATGCTTTCAAAGGTGATGCAGTGATTAAAGTTGAAAAAATGATTCAATCAGGGGATGATTTTTGCGAATTTTATGTTGTTATTGAAACAAAATTAAAAATGCCGATTGATGAATCATATAAATTGTAATGGATGTGAAAACATATTTACCACAACCATGACATATTGATAAATAGAATATAATCATGAATAAAATAGAGGACAGTCTGGATATACATTCAGAAGTTATGAGTATAATCCTTAATATATCCAAAAAGCTAGCTAAGGATAAGCAAGGCGCTCTTTTTATTGTCACGGACCGTGAATCAATTGCTGATAATTATCTTCCCCATTACCCACAGATCGTATTTGCTGAAAAATTAATGAGTAAAGGAATGGATTCTGTAATCGAGAAGCTTGCAACCCTTGATGGAGCTATTATCTTTACTCCGGATGGAGACTTAATTGCATACGGATCAAGGATCCTCAAGTCTGAAACGCTTGTGGGTTTTGGCACAAAACATGCAGCTGCAAAGGGATTTACCAAATACGAAAAATCTTCCACTGCAATTTTGGTTTCTGAAGAATCCGGGTGGATCAAGGTCTTCCAGAAAGGAAAGATCGTGCTTGAGACCGATGCTGTGGATATTGAACCTTCGACACTTGACAAGGTATCCCGTTTTCTTATAAATAAGGATATGGCTTTGCTTGCAGGTGCAGGGATATCAATGGCTGCAGGATTGGTCACTGCTCCCACTTTACTCATTGTCGGGGGAGCCTATATGATGGTAAAAACCACTGGCTCGGTGATATCATCAGTACTTAATAAGGAAAAAGGAAAATAACAACATGCCCACTAAAAGTAAAAACACAATCGTACTATTCAATCCTATGCCTGTCAAGCACCAGGTAGCAATCACAAATAAAAAAACGACCTCCCTTCAGGTTCCTCTTATTAATGTTCCTTTATCTCTCCTGGCCCTGGCGCGAATAGTCAACAATGAATTTGAGGTAAAAGTGGTAAATGCTGTAGTTGATAAAGAGTATCAAACACTTGTTATCGAAAGCTGCAAAGATGCTTTTTGCTTTGGAGTTAGCAGCATGACCTGCTACCAGATCAGAGATGGTCTTAATGTTTCGGCAGCAGTTAAAACTCAATATCCGGATCTGCCCATTATCTGGGGAGGTTATCATCCTTCCACTCAACCGGACCAGACGCTTCAAAATCCAAATATCGATATCGTGATAAGAGGACAGGGCGAGCTGACATTCAAAGAGGTGGTGGAAAGCCTCATGTCAGGTGGATCCCTTGAAAGTATACCTGGTGTATCTTATAAAAAAGGCGGACAAATAAATAATAACCCTGATAGACAATTTTCGGATCTTAATGAATTTCCTCCTATTCCCTATGATATGATTGACATGGAACGCCACATCAAGGGGTACAAGTTCGGGATCAGATGCATTGATTATTATATCAGCCAGGGCTGTGCTGCAGGTTGCGATTTTTGTTCGGAGCCAATTTTTTGCGGCAGGCACTGGTCAGGGCTAATGCCGGAAAGGGTTGTTTCAGAACTGGAATATCTAACCAATACATACAATATTGATACATTCATGATCAGGGACAGTGATTTTTTCTTAAATATCAAAAGGGTTAAGGAGTTAAGCAGGCTTTTGATCGAAAAGGACCTTGGTATCAGGTTGACCAGTGTTAATGGCAGGATGGAACAGCTTGCACAAATGGATGATAAGGTCTGGTCACTTGTGAGAAAAGCCGGTATACGAGAAGTATTTATAGGCACTGAAAGCGGGTACCAGCCTGCACTGGATGCCATGAACAAGGGCGCTACGGTAGACCAGATCGAGATCTGCACCCGGGCATGTGTCAAACATGATATCGATATCAGGTCATCGTTCATGGTAGGGATCCCGGGAATTGATACTAAAGAAGAAATTAAACGAACCTTTGAAGAGATCCACAAAATGATATCAGTGTATGGTGAACAGGATCGACTTGAACACATGGATATTTTGTTGTCGTTCTTCACCCCATATCCTCACACGAAATTATATCAAACAGGCCTTGAGAACGGATTGGAATCCCTTAATACGCTTGAAGATTGGGGTGATTTTGACCAATTCGATTTTAAGGCTCCATGGATGCATGATAAATATTATGATCTTGTTAAGGAGTTCAGGGACGGTATGCCGTGGAATTCGGGGTGCGAGTTTGATGAGTGGTGCCAGATCTATGAAGGAATTATGGATAAGCTGGATTATTAGAAAAGGTAAAATACTAAAAACATAGTAGTAAGAGCACTCTCTACACCAAGGGGCCGTAGGGTAGCCTGGACCATCCTGCAAGGCTGGGGGTCTTGCGACCGGAGTTCGAATCTCCGCGGCCCCATCTACTCTGGCCAGTAGCGGGCCGCACACGTATGAAGCCATGCTGGCTTAATACGTGGACAAAAAAGTTATTTTAAACCTTTCATTTTGTTTTCCACCTCAATCCCCTTCTCAGTTAAAGAAAACAAACTTTCTTTTTCTTCCACTAATCCTTTTTCCATAAGTTCATCCAGGATCTTAAGTACCATCTTCGGAACCATCCTGGTTCGTTTTGATATCAATTTCTCATCCAGAGGACCCTGTGACCCCAATAAACCCAGGATCTTATCCCGCTTATCATTACCTGAAACAAATCCGATTAACTCTTCCATAAAATCTCACCTCAAAATCTAAAACGCACATAAAATTACATTCCAATTATTAGTTGCCACATGGATAAGTTTATTGTATCCAGACACTATAATGAAAGCTGGCAGGCTAGTCCGGGTAGTTAGGCGTTACCTGTAACCCGAAACCGCCGATATGCGGGGGATGAAGCTGATGGAAGATGTTATCAAGTATGTATTCAACCCACGGATTTGACTGAGAAGCTCCGTCCTATGGGGATGACGTTGATATGGAAGCTTTCCTGAAGGCATGTTTCTATATCTTAATTGAGAGAACCGGTCCAGGCCCGGAAGGGAGCAGACTTACCTTAAACAATCATCGCTCAAGGGATCGCGGGGTGGAGGATAGTTTGTGGATCATTGGATGGTGTGAGATGCAGCGACCAAAGGCGTGCTTGCCACTTAATTATTATATCTATTTTTTTGTAAACCCCTACTTTGGCAGGACCCTGCGACTCATCCCCTCCACGTTGTTAAGGTTCTCTTACACACAATATTATTATATATCATAAATACCATCAATTGTAAACCCACTAAAGCCATACTGGTTTACAATCCGAAATTGATACCATGTCAGAATATACAAATGTTAAACCCTTGATCTATGCTGCACTATTTGCAGCCCTTACAGCCATTGGTGCTTTTATTAAAATCCCAATCCCAATAAGTCCTGTTCCGATTACTCTCCAGGTTTTCTTTGTACTCTTAGCAGGACTTATGCTGGGTGCAAGGGGGGGAGGGACCAGTATGATCGTATACATTATCCTGGGTATTATCGGTCTTCCCGTGTTTTCAGGGGGCACGTCCGGGTTAGGTGTTCTGTTCGGCCCCACAGGCGGGTATCTGCTGGGTTTCATTGCGGGTGCATTTGTAATTGGACTGGTTTATAAAAGAACAGGCAGCACCCGGGTTGGGGCCATCATTGCCATGGTTGCAGGTCTCATAATAATCTACCTGATGGGTGTAATACAGCTATCATCAGCAGCACAGATTTCCATACAACAGGCAGTTACAGTGGGGGTACTGCCTTTTTTGATCGGGGATGTAATTAAAATTATTGCAGCATTAATCGTGGCAGACAGGATCCGGCCCCTTATAGATGTATCATGATAGAACTGGACAATATATATTTTGCATATCCCTCTGGTAAGGTATTGGACGGCATCCATCTCAAGGTAAATAAAGGGGAATACGTGGGGTTGATGGGCCAGAACGGATCAGGAAAGACCACTCTTGCCAGGCTTATTAATGGCCTTCTGCTGCCCACAAGGGGGGCAGTCAGGGTGAATGGCATTTCAACCCTGGATAGGACGAGGCTGCTTGAGATAAGAAGGTCGGTGGGCTTGGTATTCCAGAATCCTGATGCTCAGGCCGTTGGAGAGACCGTGGAAGAAGATCTGGTCTTTGGTCTGGAAAACCTGGGATTGCCAATATCTGAAATAGATCGCAGGATCACAGAATACCTGAACCTGTTAGGAATTTTGGAATTACGTAACAGGAACATCAGGACATTAAGCGGCGGCCAAAAACAACTGGTAAATTTTGCTGCTGTCATGGTAATGCAGCCTGACTGCATCATCCTTGATGAACCGGTCTCAATGGTGGATGCCAGACATAGGAAGATAGTCCTGCAGCACATTGTCCAGTTAAACCGTAATGGTACTGCAGTGGTGCATATCACCCATGACCCGGAAGAACTGGTTGAATGCCAAAAGATCATTGTTATCTCCGAAGGAAAAATAGCAGTCCAGGGAACACCTGTTGAGGTCTTTGGTCAGTTACTTAACGAGAGGATGCTGGAAGTCCCGACAGTCTTTGCCCTATCAAAACAGCTGGGACTGTCCCCGAACCTGACCATACCTGGACTCCTGGAGGAGTTATGCCAGTTACCATCCGGCACCTGACCCACATATATGATGTTGATACTCCATGGGAGATCAAAGCACTGGACAGGATCGACCTTATTATTATGGAAGGGGGAGTCTTCGGACTGGTGGGTGAGATGGGGTCAGGAAAATCAACCCTGGCAACCCTTGTGGCAGGTCTTGAAAACCCAACCTATGGTAAGATCACCATTGATGGGAACAGCCCCCGGCCCGGGGTGAATGTGGGGATACTGTTCCAGCAACCTGAGGATTTCTTTTTTGAAAAGACGCTATTCAGGGACATGGTTTCAGTACTTAAGAATAAAGGTCTCACGCAGGAAGAAATAAAATTGCAGATCCATAGCTCGCTGGATATGGTGGGTCTTGATCACCAGATCCTTGATATGTCGCCCATTCACCTGAATAGAGGTACCCTGAGGCTGGCAGCCTTCGCCTCGGTCCTTGCCATGAGACCGAAATACCTCATTCTGGATGAACCCACAGCCAGTCTGGACCCCCATAGCAGGAATAAGGTTATTGAAATAATTAACAAAGTGTCAAAGGATGTTACCATCATCTATATTTCCCACAGGCTGCAGGAAATTGCAGCCATTTCAGATCATATGGCAGTAATGGAACAGGGAAGGATCGCTTTCACAGGCATCTGGCAAGACTACGTGAGATGGGCGGTAGAGCAAAACAAAGCTGGTGACCTTCCGGTCCTGAACCAGGTTATGATCGGGTTACAGCACCAGGGTCTGGATGTGGATCCAGCTGTGAACAGCCTGGAGCTGGCAGTTGAACAGGTGCTAAGAGTGAAGGTACCATGATAGGAAAGTATGTCCACGGTAGTTCGTCCATCCACAAGCTCGACCCCAGGACAAAACTGGTACTGATGCTGGGGATGAGCCTGGTTATCTATGGTGCAAGTCCTGCAGCCCTGTTGTTCCTGCTGGTCTTCGTCCTGTTGCTCTCACCTGCATCCGGAATGCCTGTAAAACGATTGCTGGGGTCGTTAAGACCGGTGTTGTTGTTGTTTGGAATTATCTTACTTATGCATGTGCTGTTCACCCCGGGAGCACCCCTCCTGGAAAACCTGCCTTTTGCCACTGTGGAAGGGGTGTGGACCGGTGGCATCCAGGTCCTGAGATTCATCCTGTTGATCATGTATACTTCTATTTTGATCCATACCACATCTCCATCCGGCCTGAACTATGCTCTCATGTATTTTTTCAGACCACTGGGCACGTTTGGTACGGATATTGCCTTTATGACAGGAGTGGCTATGACATTGATCCCTGACCTTTTCAGGGAAATAACGATTCTAAAAAAAGCCCAGACAGCCCGGGGTTATAGACTCAGAGGAATAAAGGGTTTTACTGCCCTGGTGGTACCCCTGCTCAACAGGTCTTTTCACAGAGTAGATAAACTGTCAGATGCTTTGGAATCCCGGTGTTTTCATTCCGGGAGACGCAATTATTATTATTCCAGAGTGTTGTCAGGAAAAGACTTTTTTGCAGGAGTTGTGTTTGTGATTATTTTTATCTCGATATTTATGGTCTAGCTCGGTTAAGGTAACTTTTTTTCACTTCCCGAAAATATGGATGTTATATGTTTTTTTACCATGTCTTGAGTTTATTAACGTGTATAAAATAGCCACCAACCGTCAACGACCGCCGGATTGCTTCCCAAAATCGGGGCATCATGTGGGTGCATGAGTTTTTCCTCGTTTACTCAATGTTTTGGCTTTTGCCAATCGAAGGGGGGCACAAAATCAGTACGATAGGGGCAGGATATTGTTTTTACATTTTCATCATCTTTTTAAATTCATCAACAGATAATCCAGCATCAACTAATATATTCTTAACAACTTTCGGATGCAGGATTTTTCCACTATGATAGGCTATAGTTACTCTTTTCCCTTCATCATTTTTATATATTATATGGCTGCCAGATTGCCTTGAGAAACGAAAACCCAACTTTTCAACTATTTTAATCATCTCATTCGCAGTTACCCTTGGTAACTTTTCCCTCATGCAGTTACCTCAAGGGCTACAAAGCTGAATGAGCTGATTTTTTCAATAACTTCGCCGCTTTCTAGGATATCCTCTATGTGAAGGCGGATAGCATCTTCTATATTTTCAAGGGCCTCCTCGTAAGTATCCCCCTGAGAATAACAACCCTGCAAAGCCGGGCTCATTGCAAAGTAGCCGGACTCATCTTTTTCTATTACTACGGGGAAGGTATATTTTTCCATCTCTAATATCTCCTTATATGCTTAATTGATTTTGTAAGTGTATAATAATATATAATAATTACATACATCTTATCAAACACTTTTTCATTTCCTTTATACCCTACAGCTTCTCCCAATCTAACTCGCCAAAAACTATTAGCCATTATATTGTCTCCTGAATTCAAATATTGAAGTGACCAAATATTTTTATATATCAATGAACTATATAAACTTTCTTAATATTTATATAGTTCTCCAGTGGCTCCAATATTAGCTGGATAATATTATGGGCAATTTCCTTTTCTTTTTTACCCTATCCTGCCTATTTAGTGTTTAATGCGTGCCCATAATTTTAGCGTTGCTATTGTTATTCTGGTTCAAAATATCCTCTTGGATGCACGAGAAAGCCTATCGTCTTGTAGAGTAAAGGAGTGGCTTTCGTTTGGCATTGTCCCATAGCAGGAGATGGATTCATCAGTTGATGCTTCCACCGGTCTCAATCAATCAGCAATGGTTCCACCAACTTCACATATATTAACCAGATGACGTTTTTCCTTACTTTATTTCGGGAGCTACCTTTCTGGCATTTTTCTTTTAATCCGTTTGGTGTTATATATGCTGATAATCTCGACTCTACCAAAGCTAGAACCCCTTCGCTAAGTTGAGTTTTCTCCTCATACCGTCGCCCTCTGCACCCTGCGGCACAGGTTCGGTATATCATTGGCTCAACCATCATCACTACTATGAGTTCGTCCGACTTCTTATGCTGCATTGGTCTGGCTTTCCCA
>Ga0307378_10007397_pt1 | contig 14795 bp, 8 predicted proteins | sample UN1MG_FD_202238 | JGI IMG/M metagenome (GOLD analysis project Ga0307378, IMG submission 202238) | Soil microbial communities from Risofladan, Vaasa, Finland - UN-1 | ecosystem: Environmental > Terrestrial > Soil > Coastal area > Acid sulfate soil | place: Finland: Risofladan, Vaasa | collected...
TGATGTATTTTCCGTCTAGTATCTCGTCACCGATCTTCAAGGTCATCTCAGGCTCACTTGACTTGGCCCCCGCAATTGGAGCACGTCTCCTGATGCGGAGAGTTGCTTTGTCCACATCTTGCGCAGATCTGGGGCTCATCTGATGGCGGACTGGTAGTCTGGCTCTGGGAGCTGTCCGGGGTGCGCATCGCTACACCCGATGAATGGTCGATGAGGATGGCGTCGCCGCCCACCTTCGTCTCCTCGAAGGTGGCTTCGTTCGCGGAGGTCGAACGCCCCCCCCGCCCGATGATTACAGCATCGCCTTCCACTGTGGTGATGCTGACCTTCGTTCCCGGGAGGAACTGCTTGTCAACACGAATGTTTGACGGTCGTTCCACCTTGGGCTCGACCCAGGGCCAGACTACGCAGCGACCACGGAAAGAACGGTGCTCCCTGTCCTGGTAGAGGACGGAGATCTCCAGGCTGGGGTTGCCACCCTCCTCAGGAAAGACGGAGATGGGGACCGACCTCGGGTCGGTGCTGGGTGGCAGCTCCCACAAGGACTCCTGGACAGCCTGGCGCAAAGCCTCACCCTGGACGGTGATCTCAATGTCGTGCGCTGAGCTGCGGCCCACGTTGGTGATCAGCAGCTCCAGCAGGCCCTTGGCACCTTCCCTGAGTTGGGACTTGGGCTGGCATTCCACCTCTAGCAGGGGTAGCTCGCAGTTCGCGGCAGCCCGGTAGCGGCAGAACATGGCCCCGTTCCAGTCTTTGAGCTTGGTGAAGAGATAGGCAGCCCTGGTGAAGAGTGCTCCAGCCGCCGCGCGTTCGGCCGCCGTCCGTGCCCTCCTTTCGTGTTCTGCGGCGGCGGCCCGATAAGACCTGGCCGCCTCGGTATACTGCCGCCCTTCCTCAAGGAGGCGCGCCGCCAGTTCATACTCTCGTTGCCCCTTCAGGAGAAGCGCAGCGACGGGGGTGTTCCCTCCCAGGGCGTGGTAGCAAGCGGCATCCATATTCTGATGCTTCTTCTCGCACCATTGGGCAGCCTTCTCCCACCGGCCCAGGTGCCAGGGCAGGGCATACAGGCAGCCGTCATGGGACCCCACATACACCACACCGTCACCGACGAGCAGTGGCGCGGTGACAGAGTCTCCACAGGCAAACGTCCAGATCGGTTCGCCATTCTCGGCGTCGAGGGCATGGACCCGTCGGGCGTTGTCGCCGACGAAGAGTACGCCTTCCCAGAGGGCGGGGGATGAGGCAACAGCACTACCGGCATTGTGCTGCCAGCGCGGCTTGCCGCTGTCGGCGTCCAGCGCGTAGACGTTGCTGTCATTGGAGCCAACGTAGACCACGCCATCGGCAACACACGGAGAGGAATGCACGTAGTCTCGCGTGCCGAACCTCCACAGTTGCCGACCTCGATGCACGTCCAGCGCATAGATGTAGCCATCCTGGGAGCCGAAGTATAGTTTGTCCTCGCAGACTGTGGCCGACGAGGTCACAGGCCCTTTGGTTTCGAAGGTCCACAACTCGGTGCCCGAGTCTGCCGAGATGGCGTACATATGGCCGTCGTATGAGCCGACGAAGACGACACCACGCTCCACGACGGGGGTGGATCTGATCACCCCTTTGGTCTCAAAGCGCCAGACTTGCCTGCCCTTGAGGAGGCTCACCGCGTGGAGATGGGCGTCCGCTGACCCCACGTATACCGTGCTACCATGGATGCGTGGCGCAGCCCTCATCTTGTCCCCGGTGCGGTAGCGCCAGACTTCCCGTCCAGAGGTGGCGTCGAAGGCATACAGATTCCCATTGTGCGCCCCTACGCAGACCAACCCTTCAGCGAGGGTTGAGCCCCCCTCGACGGGAGAGCCTAGGTCCACGTGCCAGAGGACCTCGCGGGTCCACCTCTCCAGGGAGTATAGGTGGCCATCCATAGAGCCCAAGTGCAGGGCGTCAGGACCCAGGGCCGCGGCACCGAGCACCCCGCCCTGTGTCTGGAACCGCCAGTACGGTTGCCCAGGCTCTGGCAAGATCGCTTCAGGCGGGCGGTGCCAGTTGCAGGCTGGACAAATGTCGAGGCTGCCGATGTACGTCTTGCATTCAGGGCAGAAGATTACACACGTCAATGTGATCCCCCCAGTCGTATTCTCCGATTGTGCATTCGTCCAGACTGCACTGGACACTCGGTGTGCTCCAAGGTCCTTGTGCAATCCCGAGAAGCACGCTCAAAGTGGCACCGCTTTGCAGTGCTTTCATTGAGGATGCACGAGTTCGGGCTCTTCGCACATTCCATTGTAGCGTTGGCAGACCACGGTGAAAGCCAGCAGACACTGATCGCCCGCTTGCAGGACTATGGTTCCGTATGAACTCACCTCCACCAACCCTGCATAGATTCCCTCCCTTTCTGGACGGTGAAATCGAGCCAGCGTGATGGTTGTAGCTTCATAGGTGTGCGTGCCAGGAGCCAACTGCGTTGTCGTTTCTGACTGGGGTAGGACCCTGATCTGCTGCTCGGTTGAGGCTTGCCGGATTCGCAGGATGAGCTCTTCCCCGCAGTGGTTGAGCACCTTCAGACAACTTACGCTTCCTGGGCACTCAGGCACCTTGGTGGGGATGATGGTCGGCGCGGCTCTCGGTGGCGGTGCAGTAGGTTGTTGAGCCGCAAGGGGCTTGGATGTTGAAGAAGGCGCCGGACTTGGCGTGATCGTTGACGTCGCCGTTGGCAGCGGTGTCGAAGTCGGTGCCATTGTGGCGGTCTTGGTTGGCAGAGGTGTGTCAGTGGGAGAAGCTACAGGAGTGGATGTCCGAGTTGGCGTTGGCTCGATGAGTGCCGCAGTCGTCTGCGTTGGCGGCGGCAGAATGGTCGTTGGGTGGGGTCGCATCAGCACGCTGCCAGCCCATACGATCAACGCGAGGACGAGTAACCCCGTCGCGGCGCCGCCGGCAGCTAACCACTTCCATCTATTGCCTGGCTCCTCTACAGCAATCCCCTTCGCCAGTGCCTCTGAGAGGCCCTTACCGGTTTGATAGCGATCGCTCCGCTCCTTGGCGAGCGCCTTGAGGATAGGCGCTTCCATCTCCTTCGTCAGATCGGGGTTCAACAGTGTGGGTTTCGGAGGTTTCTCGTGCACGTGCATGTAGTGAGTTGCCGTGGGCGTGTCTCCTCTGAAGGGCAAGTGGCCGGTCAGCAACTCGTAGGCTACAATCCCCAGGGAGTACAGGTCCGTGCGCCAGTCTAGCTCTCGCGCCTTCACGGGGTCTGCCTGCTCAGGGGACATGTACTCAGGTGTCCCCATGATCCTGCCCGTGGAGGTGAGCATCGTTCCCTCAGCGGCACGCACCAGACCGAAGTCGGTGAGGGTGGCGTGGTCACCCTCACCCACGATGATGTTGCCCGACTTGACGTCGCGATGGATGTAGCCCCTGGCATGGGCATAGTCCAGGGCGCTGGCGATCTGGCTGACGATTCTGACAGCACGTGACACTGGCAGAGGGCCTTGTTCCTTGATCAACTCGTCCAAGGGGGTGCCCGGCAGGTACTGCATGGCGATGTAGTATGTGCCGTCGATCTCGCCCACCTCGTAGACGACTACGACGTGGGGGTGGCTCAGGTTGGCGGCGGCGCCAGCTTCCTGCTGGAGGCGTAACACGAAGGTCGGATCAACGAGCAGGTGAGGGTGCAGCACCTTCAAGGCCACGGGGCGGTTGTGCAGGCTGGTGTCCATGGCCTTGTACACCACCGAGAACCCTCCTCGGCCTATCTCTTCAATGATTTCGTACTTTCCCAGTCTCTGGGACCTTTGCTCACTCACTGTGCATACCTCTCCAGACGTTCACGATCACGGCATCACGCTCAGACTCGTCGCCGGCATGTAATACTTGCCTTCGATCATCTTCCCACCGCTTGCGAAGGCGTGGATTTCCTTGTGGAATTCGTAGAGCCATGGTGTCTACTCAGCATCTGCTGCACAACGGATTGGCAGTCCAGAAAGCCCACAAATCCCGTCCTGTGGAGGGCGCTGGTTACATGAGCAGTCGGACCGACAGTAGAACCGGCTTTCCCCGCCCGCTGCCGTGTCAGCGACCCAGTCTCCGCAGGGAGTTATGTCAAAGATCAGTGTTGAGGCCAACCCAACTCCACGCCGGGTAGCAGGTTGTCCCCCCGTCTCGCCCAGGGCCGCTTGCCACCCACCAGTATTGGTGCACGCGTTCTTGTACTCTGCCAGGGTGGGCAGTCTTTTCCCGGCCCACCAACAATACCTGTCGGCGTCCCACCAGGTCCACCGGCTTGGCCGACCCAATGCCCCTGAGCTGCAACTCACGGCATCTACGCACCGTTTAAAATCCCCCCATCCAACCGCCTGCGTGTCTATGAAGTAGCCACCAAGACGGATACTCTGTCCCTCGGGCGTCTCGAAGTCGCCGCCTGGGACATAGATCATACCCGGCGGTGCTGGGGGCGTGGTAGGCAATTGACCAGGCGGTGGCTGCGTGGAACCGGATGCCGCAGTGCTGGTTGGAGGGACAGCCAATGAGTAGGGGGCAGGAGCCTCTAACATCAAGTAGTCGATTCCTACACTGATGGTTTGCTCTCCGGTGTCCCAGCAATGAAGTCCAAGCCGGCCCTGCTCTCCCGCCTCCTCCAAGCCACCCCGAAGCATTGCTCGGCTCACTCTCCCTACCTCTTCTCCATCCAGAAGTAGAGTGAGTTCACTTCCATCATAGTCCAGGCCGAAATCGTGAAACCCCGACACCTCTGAGGGCCTCAGAACTCTCGCTGTGAATGCCTCGGCCACGAACGCCTCTCCGCGGTGCACATTCAGGACAAGGTGGCCGTCCCTGAACAGGATTACGTCATAGTTGATGTCACCGTCACTTGTCCTGGCGCCGCCAAGATTCAGCCCGTAGTCGCCGTCGCCGGCCAGTCTAGCCACCAGGCGGAAGTTCGACAGAGGCACCTCGACACTCGCGAAAAGCCAAGTCCCATCCCTGGGAGCAGTGAAGAACAGCGCCCCGCTTTCAAAATGAGGATTCCAGCCTTCGAAATTGAGGAGATTCGTTCCTTCGAAGTCGTCCTCCACCCAAATGACGCGATGGATCGGGGGCCCCGGGGTTGCCGCGGCCGATGGGGAAGGAATGCTTGTTGGTGAATGGGTAGGTGTACGCGTGCGAGTAGAAGTCGCGGTCATTGTCGGCGCAGGAGTGCGGCTTTGCGAAGGCACAGGAGTGAAGGTCCAGATGTCTGTTGGCCCCAATGCTCCCGTGGTTGTGTCAGTGGGTGCGACGGCAGCGGGCAACCCTCTCGTGCCCAGGATGACAGCCAAAACGCCCGCGGCTACCAGCAGTCCCAGCACACCCGCCACAATCCACCCGCGTTCGAACAGTCTTGGCGTCTCGGCTCTCTCCTTCTCTTTCGCCTTGGGTTCATGCTTGGTTGCTGGTTGCCCCAAGGCCTCGGCGAGCTCGTGACCGCTTCGGTACCGTTCCTCTTTCTCCTTGGCTAGCGCCCTGGCCAAGACAGTCCGCACAGATGGGGGCAGTTTGGCCGGAAAGGCCGGTTCCTCCGTCAGATGCTTGGTCATGATGGCGGCAGCTGAGTCCGCTTCGAAGGGTGGCTCGCCCACCAGCATCTCGTAGACCACTACCCCCAGCGAATAGAGGTCGGACCGTTCGTCAGGCTTGTGATTGCGCCATACTTCGGGGGCGATGTACTCTGCGGTTCCTGTCAGACCTGAAGGCCCGGAGGCGTAGGCAGAGTCGATACCGACTGAGAGGCCGAAGTCCATGAGCGTGGCGTGTCCCTGATCGTCCACCATGATGTTGGAGGGACGGATGTCGCGATGGAGCAAGCCTTCCCCATGGGCGTGATCGAGGGCCGCCGCGATCTGGCGAACGATGGGCACGGCCTCTTTGAGGGGCAAGGGCCCCTGTTCGTCAAGTATCCGTCTAATGGAGCGGCCGGGCAGGTACTTCATGGCGATGTAGTGCACGCCCTCGGCCTCGTCGACGTCGTAGACTTCCAGAATGTTGGCATGGTCGAGCCTGGCGGCGGCGCTGGCTTCCTTGTAGAAGCGTGCGACCAGGTCTGGTTCCCAGAGGACGCGGGGATGCAAAACCTTGAGGGCGACGATCCTCTGGAGCCGGGTGTCCAGGGCCTGGTAGACTATGCCGTTGGCCCCTCGGCCTATCTCTTCGATGATTTCGTACTTGCCCAGTCTTCGAGTCTCAGTCATCGGCCTCTCTTTGATCACCCAGCGTGGCCTGGGTTGGATCGCTGGCTACTCCACGTTTGCCGCGCAGCGGATGGCGTCATAGTGGTCCTGCGAGCTCACCTCCCGAACCTCGTCACAAGTGCGGCCGCAGAGCAAGCACCGCTCACCGTCCGATCCACAGTCTGCTACCCATTCCCACAATACCCGATTCCAAGGGGAAGCTCTCTGCCACTGCGCAAGGTTCGTGCAAGCATGCTGCCACTCCGCCAGGGTCGGGAGCCTCTTCCCTGCCCACCTGCAATATCGGTAGGCATCCTCCCAGGTAGCTCTACCCATAGGCACGGAGTCATCAACCCCCCACCAAAGCGGGCTGCAAGCCACATCGTCAACACACTGATAGTATTGGCCGGATGTAGCCACTTGAGCATCCATGTAGTGAGCCTCTAGATGGACGGTCGTCCCATCGCTCAGTTGGTAATCGCCCGCTGGCACGTAGATCATACCCGGCGGGGCTGGATGCGCCGTAGGCGTCGCCGTGGGCGGCACAGCCGTAGGTGGCGGAGCCGCAGGCACGGCAGGTGCCATCGTTGGCGGCAGCGTTGCGGTCGGAGTAGAGGTTGCGGTCGCAGTTGCTGTCGCCGTGGCAGTTGGCAGGGCAGTACTGGTCGGCGCTGCAGTGGCGGCCTGAGTCCACGTCGCCATTGGCTGCAATGTGGGGGTGGGTGTTTCCGTGGGCAGCACGGCGCCTGGTATGCCTCGTCCTGAGAGGAGCACTCCAAAGCCCACTACGATCATCACCAAAGCCAGCACCCCTGCCACGACCCAGCCCGCACCGGCACCAGCTAAGGCGGGCCTGACACGTCGCTTGGGATTTCCCACCACGCGCTCTGCTGCCAGCAGAGGCTTGGCTTCCTCTTCTTTCACCTCGTCGGCTACCACAGCGTCTGCCAATGCTTCGGCGAGTTCGCGGCCACTTTGGAATCGTTTCTCTTTCTCTTTGGCCAGCGCTTTGAGTAGCACCTGCTCAACCCCTCCCGGTAGGGCTGGATTCACCCGTGCGGGTGCCGGAGGATCCTCATGCACATGCATGTAGTGAGTCGCAGTCGGAGTCTCGCCTCTGAATGGCACGCGAGCCGTCAAAGCTTCGTAGGCGATGACACCTAGCGAGTACAGGTCAGTTCGGTAGTCAATCTCCCGCCCCTGTGCTTGCTCAGGAGACATGTATTCGGGCGTACCCAGTATCTTGCCGGTGGAGGTCAGGGATGTGCCCTCGGCGGCGCGGACCAGACCGAAGTCAGTGAGGGTGGCGTGGTCGTCTTCGCCCACGATGATGTTCCCTGACTTGACGTCCCGGTGGATGAAGCCCTCTTGATGCGCGTAGTCCAGGGCGCTGGCGATCTGTTCGATTATCTTGGCGGCGCGCGGTGGCGCTAATGGGCCTTCCTCCTTGACGAGTTCGTCCAACGAAGTACCCGGCAGGTACTGCATGGCGATGTAGTATGTGCCGTCGATCTCGCCCACCTCGTAGACGACCACGATGTTGGGGTGGCTCAGATTGGCCGCTGCCCCGGCTTCTTGCTGGAGGCGCAACACGAAAGTCGGGTCTACGAGCAGGTGGGGGTGCAGCACCTTCAAGGCCACGGGACGATTGTGGAGGCTGGTGTCCAGGGCCTTGTACACGACCGAGAACCCTCCTCGGCCTATCTCTTCAATGATTTCATACTTGCCCAGCTTCTGGGACACTGACTCCTCCATTCTTCAAGTGTGGGTGTCAGCCTATCCTCCCGCCCAGGAAGGCGAGTAGTCAGGGGCTGGATTTCGGCTCAGGTTTTTCTGCTGGGTGCCATCAGAGTTCATGACGTAGATCTCCGGGTTGCCATCGCGGTCGGAGACGAAGACGATGTGGCTACCATCGGATGCCCAACTGGGTTGATCGTCTACGGCGGGGCTGTTGCTCAAGTTCGTCTCGTCGCTGCCGTCTGCGTTGATGATGTATACTTCACAATTGCAGCCTGGATAGCAGGCGCCCTCCTCGGGCCGGTTATTTCTGACGAAAGCGATGTGAGGACCATTCGGCGACCAGACTGGAAACAAGTCTGAGTGTGGGTGGTACGTGAGCCGTTTTTCTCCTGTTCCGTCTACATTTCTCACGCAGATCTCTATGTTCCCATCGCGGCTGCACATGAAGACCGTGCGAGTGCCGTCGGGCGACTGGTCCCATGTTCCTGTGGATCGACTCAGTCCGGTTCCATCGGCGTTCACCGCGTAGAGCCGCCATTCGCGCTCATATGACCTTTTCCAGCCGCGATCAGGATCATCGCGATCACTTGTGAAGACTATTCGCTGGCCGTCTGCGGTCCAGAAGGGGCTGCGATGGACGGCTGGATAGGGCGTGACGTTGATCTCGCTGGCGCCATCGGTGCTCAGTACTAGGATTTGGTTGTTGCGGACGAAAGCAACGTGAGTACCGTCCGGTGACAAGGCCGGGCTCCCATCAGTGGCAGTGTTGTCTGTCAGACGCACTTGCCCGCTGCCGTCGACGTTCATGATATAGATCTCCGGGTTGCCGTCACGCTCTGATACAAACGTGATGCGTTCTCCACCAAAGGTGTCCTGTCCAGATGCCGCCTGTGCTGGGGTCGGCGCCGGAAGAGTCAGTGCTGCCGTAGGCTGTGTAGGGATCACCGTCGGCGGAGGTGTGGCGCTCGGCGTTGAGGTGTCCGTTGCAGTCGGGGTCGCCGTTGGGGTAGCGGTGGCCGTCGGAGACATCGTGGCAGTGTTGGTCCAGGTAGCCGTGCGCTGGTGGGTTGGTGTAGCTGTCTTGGTGGGCGGCAGAGTCGGGGGCAGGCCTCCGCCCCGAAGGAGCACAAAGCAGAAAGTGGTCACCAGTGCGATGCCCAGCACACCTGCCACAATCCAACCGGCTGCGGGCCTCTTTGACCCTGGTTGTGCCTCCTTGGTCTCAACCGTCTCAGAGATCTCCTCCCGAACAGCTAGCGTGTCTTCGAGGGCCTGGGCCAGTTCCTTGGCCCTTTGATACCTTTGCTCCCTGTCCTTGGCCAGGGCCTTCGCCAAGACGAGCCTCACCTTCTCCGGCAGTCCTGGTGGGAAGGCCGGTTCCTCCGTCAGATGCCTGGTCATGATGGCGGCCGCTGAGTCGGCTTTGAAGGGCGGCTCCCCGACCAGCATTTCGTAGACCACCACCCCCAGGGAATAGAGGTCGGCCCGTTCATCGGGTTTATGGTTTCGCCATACTTCGGGGGCGATGTACTCTGCTGTGCCGGTGAGGCCCGATGGCCCTGAGGCGTAGGCAGAGTCGATCCCGACGGCCAGACCGAAGTCCATGAGCGTAGCGTGTCCTTGATCGTCCACCATGATGTTGCTGGGGCGGAGGTCGCGGTGAAGCAACCCTTCCTTGTGCGCATGGTCCAGTGCCGAGGCGATCTGGTCCACAATGGGCACGGCTTGATGGAGCGGTATGGGACCGTGCTGGTCCAGGATCTGCTTGATGGTGCGGCCGGGGAGGTACTTCATGGCGATGTAGTGCACGCCTTCCGCCTCGTCGACGTCATGGACGTCGAGGATGTTGGGATGCTCGAGGCTGGCCGCGGCACTGGCTTCCTTGTAGAAGCGGGCTACCAGGTCTGGCTCCCAGAGCACGCGAGGGTGCAGAACTTTGAGGGCCACGGTCCTCTGGAGCCGGGTGTCTGCGGCCTTGTAGACTATGCCGTTGGCCCCTCGGCCTATCTCTTCGATGATCTCGTATTTGCCCAGCTTCCTTGGCGATTGTTGGCTCATTATTATGCGGTTCTCTTCAGTATCTCGCTAACATCGTGGCGCGGATTGCCGAGCCTTCTTTGTCATTCGTGGTCCCTGATCGGCGGCAGCTCCGAGTTGCAGGTTGGACAGCTCGCGTGGGCAGGGATATGGGTGTTGCACTTCGGGCAAGACACTGCCGTTCTCATATCTTACGCTCCGTTGGTATTGACCGTGGTCGCCGACGCTATCTACGTTCCCGAATCACGCCCAGATCGCTTTCGGGGCTCAACTGGGCCGACATGACCCCGTTCTGGCCGCGAATGACAGCCACGCACCAACAGTAGTATGCCTTACTCACCCATTCCGGCGTGAGGGGGGCATACGCAAACCGTGTCTCTTTTGTCCAGGCGACCCCTTGGTGTGCGGCAAACCCATCCAGAGGCGCACACGTGAGGGTCCAATGGCCGGCCGTCTGTTCCTCCCAGGGCTGCGTTGATAGCCAGACTCTGACATCGAAGTACTCGTCCGGCGCCAGTTGTCCCGACCATGTCCACTGAAGGGGCTCATCGGTCCGGACGGATGGGTCCACCAGCTTTGGCGGTTGATACGGGCTGTTGGCGCCCGGCGGGAGCGACGTGGAACTGGCCATGGCTGTGTTCGTTGGTGGCGGCTTCGGCGTTGAACTTGGCATTGCTCTCACGATTGGAGTGAACGTTGGCGTAGCTGTTGCCGACAACGTGGCGGTCGGAGTTGAGGTGGCCGTTGCTGCCGGCATGGTCATTGGCGCTGCACGGTTCGTCGGAGACATAGTGGGAGTTGTGGTCCAGGTGGCCGTGGGCTGGATTGTTGCCGTGGGTATCTGAGTGGGAGGAACAGCTGCAGGCAGGCCTCCGGCCTGGAGAACGACAATTGAGACAGCTATCAGCAGTGCGATGACCAGTACACCTGCCACAATCCAACCGGCTGCGAGCCTTCGTGGCGTTGGCTCTGGCTCCCTGGACTCAACGCTCTCAGAGATCTCCTCCCTAGCAGCCACCGCGTCTTCGAGGGCCTGGGCCAGCTCCCTGGCGCTTTGATACCTTTGCTCCCTGTCCTTGGCCAGGGCCTTGGCTAGGACGAGCCTCACCCTCTCCGGTAGCCCTGGTGGGAATGCCGGTTCCTCCGTCAGATGCTTGGTCATGATGGCGGCCGCTGAGTCCGCTTTGAAAGGTGGCTCGCCGACCAGCATCTCGTAGACCACCACTCCCAGCGAATAGAGGTCGGACCGCTCGTCAGGCTTCTGGTTTCGCCATACTTCGGGGGCGATGTACTCTGCTGTGCCGGTTAGACCTGAAGGCCCGGAGGCGTAGGCAGAGTCGATACCGACGGAGAGGCCGAAGTCCATGAGGGTGGCGTGCCCCTGATCGTCTACCATGATGTTGCTGGGCCTGATATCACGGTGAAGCAACCCTTCCTTGTGGGCGTGGTCTAGCGCCGCCGCGATCTGGCGCACGATCGGCACAGCCTCGCGGAGAGGCACAGGACCCTCTTCGTCAATGATCTGCTCGACTGTCCGGCCGGGCAGGTACTTCATGGCGATGTAGTGCACGCCCTCGGCTTCGTCAACGTCGTGCACATCCAGGATGTTGGGATGCTCGAGCCTGGCTGCCGCGCTGGCTTCCCTGTAGAAGCGAGCGACCAGGTCCGGCTCCCACAGCACGCGAGGATGCAGGACCTTGAGGGCAACGGTCCTCTGGAGCCGGGCGTCCACGGCTTTGTAGACAATGCCGTTGGCCCCTCGGCCTATCTCCTCGATGATCTCGTATTTGCCCAGCTTTCTCGGCGATTGTTCAGTCATTTGTCTTGCTGTTCCTTGCAGTTTCTCGCTCATAGCCCGCCGCGGACGCCTGGGGGGGCAAAGCCCCGCAGACCCCTCAGGACAGGGGACGGTAGAGAAAGGATAGCAGACTAAGGAGAGCTCCTGGCGCATCGGAACCCCACAACGATGCGCCTGTCGTTGGCATTGTGTTTGATGCGACTGACGCAGCGCACGCCCGTCCGGCCGATGTTCCACGACCCGCCATGCAGGACCCTGTATGCGCGTTCAGCTTCGTACGAAGCGGAGATCCACTCCCAGACATTGCCGGCCATATCCATCGCGCCATAGGGGCTGGCCCCGCCTCGGTGCTGGTGAACAGGCGTGGTGTGTCCCAGGCCAGCTTCCTTTGAATTGCACCGCCCTTCCTGCCACTGGTTACTCCAGGGGTAGATCCTACCGTCGATTCCCCGCGCGGTCTTCTCCCATTCCTGCTCTGCGGGCAGTCGCAGGCCCGCCCACCGGCAGTAGGCCTCCGCCTCGTAGTAGCTGACTCCGACCACGGGCTGATCAGCCCTGTTGAAATGCTCGAGTTTCCAGTATCTGGGCTCTGCGTAATCTGGTCTTTGAAGCCATTCCCAGCCTTCGCTCGACCAATACACTTTGTTCGAGTAGCCCTCCGCTGCCATGTAGGCTGCATACCGGGCATTGGTTACGGGATACTTGGCGATGTAGAAGTCGTCCACGTAGACAGTCCGCGCCTCATTTCCCTCGCCCATGATGAACTCCCCCGCGGGGATGAGGATCATCTCGCCGTAAGGATCAATGTCATCGGTAGCCCCTTGTGTCCGTCTTTCGGCCACTTCGCCAGTTGATGCCGGTTGAACTCCGCGGACTTCAGCCGCGCACTCCTCGCAGACGTACAATTGCTCATGCCTGTGCCGAAGACAGAGATGGTCTCGCCTACACTCCCGACAGCGGAAGAACGCGTCTTGAGGCCTGAGGAAGACGCCACAGATGGGGCAGTGATGACCGGCCAGGCTCTCGCCCTCCTTATCCTTGCCCACATGGACCACCACCGTCTGCGACCGGTCCAGGCCTACGTCGCCCTTGGTGACCTTCACCGGTTCTCCGGGTGGCTCTGGAGCCTCCTTCAATTCCGCGAGGTTCGCCCCACAGAGGTAGCAGAACCTGGCCTCATCGGGCATCTTTTCGCCACAACTGGGACAGTACATGTGTGCCTCCTATCGACAATGGCAGGTTGTGTTTATGCTCAAAGCGCCCGACCTCGTATCCGGCTTGCGCGGACCGAGCGCGCCAGGAACCACACCACGATCAACACGGCCGCCAGCAGAATGCCGCCTACACCCAAGACCCAAGTAGGTATCGCTGGAGCCGGTACTGTGATCAGAATCGAGTGCTCCGCCTGGTTGCTGCTTACGTCGATGGCCCTGGCTGTGAGCCGGTGCTGGCCGGCCTCCATTCCACTGACCGTCCAGGGCATCTCGTAAGGCGCCAATTCCAGCGAGCCCAGGAACTGGTCATCGAGAAAGATGTCCACCCGGTCCAGCTCGCCATAGCTTCGGGCCTCAGCTTGAATGGTCACTTCTCCGCTGACCTCCGCGCCGTCTTGAGGAGCGGTGATTCTCACCTCCACCAAGGGCACCACCACGAGAGTCAAGGTGGCTTCCCCCCAGTTGCCTGCGCCATCGCGGGCAGCAATGCGAATCTCGTGCGCTCCCAACATCAGGTCGCTGGTGTCCCAGTCGTAAGTGAACGGCGGCTCAGTCACTGTGGCCACCAGGGCGCTATCTACCCAGTATTCCACTCTCTCTATCTCAGCCACCGAGGTGAAGCGACATGCGAGAGAGACCACTCCGGCCACGGTCTGGCCATCCTCCAGATCCGAAACTTCCACGGTCACCGGTGTTGATTGGGCTACGAAGGAGTGCTCATAGCGCGCCGTTTCCCCCCCGTATTCCACCTCCACAACCAGGCTATGCTCCTGATCGTCGGCTCGAACCGCGGACGTGTAGGTGATCATGTACTGCTGGCGTAGTTGATGCGACACTGTTTGGAATCGGTCGTTGAGCTCCTCAGCCGTTGGGGCTTCCAGGTACGCCCCCCCGGTGAGGAAGCTGAGCCGCTGCAAGGTATCTGCCTGGGCCTCAGTGTCCAGACCGATGGTGTAGACGGGCACGCCCAGCTTCTGCGCCTGTGCGATGGCGTCGTCCAGGAAGAGGGCGCTCTTCGTGTCCACTCCGTCGGTGAGCACGACGATGGCCTTGCGTCCTGGGGGTTGCGTGCCAGCCAGGGTCGCAGCCTCGTAGACCGCCTCGTTCAGGGCCGTCCAGCCCTCAGCGGCGGCGGCGTCAATGGCGCCGTGGAGCGCCTCCCTGTCACTGGTGAACTCGGAGAGCTGTGTCACCTCTGTGGCGAAGGTGAGCAGGGCCACCTGATCGTTTTGGTTGAGCCCAGAGAGGAAAGACCTTGCTGCCTCGCGCGCTTGTTGCAGGGGGGCGCCCTGCATGCTCGCGCTCAAGTCCAGGGCCAGGATGAGGGAGATGCCTTCAGTGCTGGATACGGGCGTGGCACTGAAATGGGAGACCGCTTGCGCTTCCTCGAACAGCGCGAAGTCCGACGGTGCGAGAGTCTCTATGGGTTGGCCCAGCTCGTCGGTCACGGTGACGTAGGCTACCACCTGGGGAAAGCCTTCGCTACGGACCTGGCCTATGCGAAGGTGAACATCCGGGCTGGCAGCCACTGGCGACGCGACGAACATCAGCAGCAAGAGGATCGCCAGCCTCTGTGCGAATCTTCGTCCTTTCACTTCTTTCCTCCTACCTTCTCCTCTCTGTTGACGCCCAGCCGTTGAGCGTGCGTCCCGGCCCAGGCTCGGAAATGCAGGCTTCCCGACCAAGGACAGCTGCGAGAATACTAGGGAGAGCTCTTGGCGCAGCGAAATCCGACATAGTAGTCCAAGACGTGAGGACCGGTCCAGAGGCGGCTGGCGCAGCGCAGCTTATCAAGGTGGCTGCTCTCCC
>Ga0307378_10007398_pt1 | contig 14794 bp, 12 predicted proteins | sample UN1MG_FD_202238 | JGI IMG/M metagenome (GOLD analysis project Ga0307378, IMG submission 202238) | Soil microbial communities from Risofladan, Vaasa, Finland - UN-1 | ecosystem: Environmental > Terrestrial > Soil > Coastal area > Acid sulfate soil | place: Finland: Risofladan, Vaasa | collected...
TGGTCCCACCTACTATCGTGTTTAAAAACACCCTTTTAGGATTGTCTGCCTTGACTACACCGATTATCTCAGCGTCTTTTCCAATTGAAGTTGATTTTATTTTATATAAGATTTCTTCAGCTTTAATAGGGTCTACAGACATAAGAGCTCTCCCCTCACAAGCAATTGCATAAGGATCTAATCCCAGCATTTCACATATAGCATTAACTTGCTTTTTGATTGGAATTTTATCTTCTTCTAGGGTAATACTTACATTTGATTTATTTGCCCAATCGTTGAGTGCCCCTGCTATACCGCCTCTTGTTGGGTCTTTCATTGCGTGAATGCGATTATTTTCAATTTCTTCTTTAAGAACATTATAAATCTCAAGTAGATGCTCTACATCAGAATTCAAGTTTGTTGAGATATTCAACCCTTCACGGCTCCCAATTAATGCCGTTCCATGATCACCAATACTCCCAGTTACAATAATTTTATCTTCAGTTTTTAAATTTGCATCCAAAATTTTTATGTTTTTATCCTTGATTCCAATTCCCGTTGTTGCCATTATCATTTCGTTCAGAGTTCCCTTAGGCATTACTTTGGTGTCTCCAGCAATAATTGCAACATTAGCCTCTTTAGCTTTGTTATTAAAAGAATTAAGGATTTTGTTTAGCTGTTCGAACTTAAAACCCTCTTCTATGATAAGAATTGAAGTCAGTGCTATAGGTTGAGCCCCCATCATTATTAAATCATTTATAGTGCCACAAACACTCAATGTCCCTAAATTGCCCCCAGGGAAAAAAAGCGGATAAACAGTGTGTCCATCGGCCGTAATTACAATTTCTTTTTCATAATCATCTAAAGGAATTGTTGCTCCATCATCAAGCTCTTTAACTCCTATACCCTTATTCACATTTTTGAACGTAATATTTTTCGTAATAAAGGAGATGAGCTCTTCTTGCAATACTCCGCCGGCACCATGAGCTAATGTAATTACATTTGAGCTCACTTTTTTCATACTCATACTAGAAAATAAGAAATAAAAATTAAAAGCATTTAGATTATAAAATCGTTGCGTTCCATAAGAATTACAATTTTATTCCATAAGCATCAATTATATCGGGAAATTTCTTGAGTTCATCGATATCTTCGTTAGATACCGCTTCGTCTAGGATAACGATTGAAATTGCGATATCACCTTTTTCCTTTCTTCCGCATTGTAACCCTGCTATGTTTATTCCTTTATTTCCTAAAAAGGTCCCAATACTTCCGATCACTCCTGGGACATCGTTATTTCTCAGAGCAAGCATGTAGTTGGTGGGAGCAAGATCGTAAAATAATCCATCTATCTCAACTATTCTAGGTTTTTCTGAAAAAACTGTTCCCGCAATTTTAGTTAAAGCTCCATCTTCTGTCATGATAGAAATTTTTATGTAATTTTCGTAATTAATTGGTTTAACATACTTTTCTACAACAACCTTTATGTCATTTTCCTTTAAAATCTCTTCTAAGTTAATATATGTTATTATCTCTACTAACCTACCATCAAAAAGAGATTGCAATATCACAGCTTTAATTGGTTCAATGTTAGTAAATATCTCTCCTTTATACTTAATTTTCACACTAATAATTTTTGATAGGTTAAACTGTGTAATGAATTTACTTAAAGAAGCCCCTAATTCTATATAAGGTCTATATAAATCAGCCATTTCTTCTGATATGTTGAAAGAAATATTAACTGCATCTATGAATATTTTGGAATTAAGAGCTTGGACTATTCTCTCTGCTGCTAATTTCGCTACCTCAATTTGAGCCTCAATTGTGCTAGCTCCTAAGTGAGGCGTTGTAATACAATTATCTAATCCGATAAAAGGTGCATCTTTAGGATCTGCTGGTTCTTTAGAAAAAACATCAATACAAGCGCCCCCAATTTTATTGTTTTTTAGAGCGTTGTATAGTGCTTGCTCATTTACAACTCCTCCTCGGGCAACATTGACAATAATCGCAGTAGATTTCATTTTCTCTATCTCAGAATAACTAATTAAATCTTTTGTTTGGACGGTTAAAGGAACATGAATCGTAATATAATCTGATCGAGCTAAAAATTCGTCAAAATTATCTAATAACTCAACACCTAAATCCTGACCCCGTTTTTTTGGAACAAAATTATCGAAAGCAACAACATTCATGTTAAATGCGTGACACTTTTTTACAACTGCGGCTCCAATATTCCCTAATCCAATAACTCCTACGGTTTTCCCTTGTAACTCAGAACCTTTTAAGAATTGTTTATCCCATTTACCTTCACGCATAGAACTATTCGCTTTATAAATATTTCGCGCAAAATTCAACATGAGTCCAATTGTTAGCTCAACTACTGCATTAGTATTGCCTAATGGAGTTATTAAAACAACAATTCCATGTTTATTACATTCTTCAATATTAATGTTATCGTAACCCGTACCTGCTCGAACAATAACTTTTAATTTTTTCCCCGCTCTAACTATATCCGAAGTGATTTTAGTAGCGCTCCTAACTATAATTCCATCGAATTGTTCTATAATTTCAAGAAGTTCTTCTTTACTTGTTTTATCATTAATAGTTATTTCAAAATTTTTAAATTTCTTTAATATCTCAACTCCTTCTTGAGCTAACCCATCCGATACCAAAACTTTGTAATACTTTAATTCCATAATCATTCATACCTATTATAATAATTAATTTTTAATTGAACACTTATTAGAAATAAATACTGTAAATTTATTATCTTTTTGTATCAAAAACCTAGTATATTGAGACCTTGTCTAATCTAGCTTCTAATTTAGATATTTTAAAGCACGAATAAAATAGCTAAAAATAGTTTAAAATAGAATACAGATATAACATTTAAAAAAATAAAAATTTTAATTAGTAATAAAAAGTTTAATAAAACTCACATTCTTCAAGGATCTGGGCCAAATCAATGACCGGTAGGTCCAAATTTGTGTCTTTAGCTGCCAGAGCGAGGTTATTCTTACAAAAAACGCAAGCACTTACAAGAGCTTCTGCTTTTGTTTCTAAAGCTTCTTTCAACCTATCCTCATTAATATCTTCCCAGCATGCGGTAGTTTCATCTAATCGATTACTTGCGATATCACTAGAAATATTTCCATAAAGAGCGCGTACACCTCCGCCAGCGCCACAACACCAAGACATTTCTCTGTTATGTTTCATTTCAACTAACTTGATGCCTTCAATCATATCAATGAGTTCTCTTGGTTCGTCGTAAATATTTGAATATCTCCCTAAATGGCAAGGATCATGATAAGTAACTATTAAAGGATTGTCTTTTGTCCGTTTCGTATATCTTATCTTAAGACCCTTTTCTTTTACATATCTAGGTACAAATTGAACCATGTGATTGAGTTCAAATCCAAGGTTATTATCAGTGAATTTGTTATACTCAATATTCATCGTAGAATAACATCCTGAGCAAGAAAAGACTACTTCTTTCACACCTAAGCTGCGGATCATTTTAATGTTTTTCTCAACCAGAGCCATTGCATCGTCTCCAAGTCCAGTTCGGAATAGAACTGAACCGCAACATTCCTCGTCAGGAAAAACAATGAATTTTACGCCAAGTTTTTCTAAAATTCTACTAGTGGCTGTAACGAGTTCATTATTCCTATAAGCAGAAGTGCATCCAACAAAATAACCGACAAGATGCTCTTGAATTTCATCTGCTTTTAGTTCACCAGATTCAATTTTTCTTTTATGTTCTTTTGCTCGTTCGTACGCCATATGTCCTTCGTCACATGACTGAGAATCACACCAGTTAAATCGATCGGTTCCACTTTCTAAAAATGGATTTTTATTTGTAACAATAGAATTTCTTAGAACCGCTAGTTTCTCAGGCATTACTCCTTTTTTAACAGCAGTGTGTCTATAGGTTTGGAACACTTCTAATGTGTCGATACCGTTTGGACAGACTGTGCGACAAGCACCACACAACATACATTGGTAGATTGCATCGATGATTTTTTCTTTGTCGAAATCAATCTCTTTATGCGCCAGTGATTTGAGGATTCTATTTCGACCTCCAGCATAATCTCTTTCGGCGTAAGTTGTGTTATATACTCTACAAACAAGACGGCAATAGCCACATTGAACGCAACGCTCGTAATCTGATTCCCCATGAGAAGCAGGATCCACTAAATTTTCTTGGTCAGGAGGAAACATACCTGATACTGGAGGTCCAGTCGTAACTACTTTTTTTACATCTTCACTTACTTTTTCATTCATTTTTATTTTTACCTCATTTCAATATTTTTTAATTTTAGGCTGCTTTGTAGAGTCGTTTTGCTATCCAGAAAAGGAGTCCAACGCGCCAAGACCTCATTTTTGCTTTCACTAATCTATACGAGTTCACGAGATCTTCAGAATCTATTTTGTTTTTCAACTTCCTCAAGTATTCTGCTCTTTCAGGATCGTATTTAAGAAAATAGAATGTATTTACTACACCTAAAGTGTATAAACTATCTTTACTTTCGTAGTTATTTATTGTAATATCGTTAAAAACTGCTTTAATACCGAAAAATTCTCGAGAGTTCTTAATATCCGAAAGACCGAACAGTTTAATTCTATTTCCTCCCTTAGCTCCAGACATCAAATAAAAAGCATTTCGATACTTTTGCTTAGAGGTCCTTTCCATGTAAAAGTTGTAAAAATCTTCAATTCTATTATCAGATACAAAATATTCTTGAAAGATCAGATTTTGGCACCATCGCCCAACATTAACTTCAGTATCGGCTATGTCGCGCCATTTTTCCTTTAGATACCATTCTTCAACACCAAGTCCGGCTAATTTTGAAGCAGCATCTTTAGCAAATGAGACACTCTGAGAAGTCGCACTAGGATCACCAGAATATACAGCATAGACGAAATAAGCTCTAGATGGAAAGGTCCAGTGAGCATACCTTTCAAAGCTTTTATCTGAAAGCGATAGGAAAAAAGGTTTGTATACCTCATTATTTTTCAATATTCGAAAAAATTCTGAAGAATTTTTAAATGTGTTAAAACTGTACCCTATCATTTCCATTGATGTGTTAAGAGATGTCACTTCTAATTCTACTTCAGCAACAGCGCCAAAAATACCAAATGAACCGATTATGTCATCAAGTGATAAGTCTCCCTGGGAGCTTCTTGAAATCGTTTCAACAGAACCGTCAGGTTTAACAAAGACTACAGACTTAATAGCATCTTTCATTATTCCGTTTCTTAAGACTCCGATACCTACTTTCCCCGAGGTTACTACAAAACCACCAACACAACTAGATTTATAACTAGTAGGGTAGCATTTTGGACCTAACCCATACTCAAGGAGGGCTTCGATAAGTCTTAACCATGAAATTCCAGCACCACATCTAACAATCTTATTATTGGCATCGATTTCATAGATTTTATCCATTCTTCGCATGTCAATAATTACACCTCCATTAGTTGGGGTTGATGCTGAATAACATGAACTTCCTGCGGCTCGAATTGTCATTGGAATTGAGTAATTTCGGCATTTTTTCATCACATTCGAAAGCTCTTCAGTTGTACCAGGTCGAACTACATGAGTTGCTTGATATTCTTGTTTGAACTTGTAGTGATACTTCGATAGCAACGAAAGATCACCGGAAGTTGCTTCAATGTCGTACATATCCGTGCTTACATGGGCAGGGGGTAGGATTTCTTCTAATTCTTTTGTAAATTTAGTCTTTTCATTTTCTTGTTTTTCTTCAACTTTTGGTTCGTTCATTTTCTTTTTCACCTCATTTTATAAGAAGAGCCCTAAAAGAAAAGCGCCCCACCATCCAGCTAAGGTAAAGTATCCTGTCATTCTTGCGAGATTTCGTTGTCCAGAAGCACCGAATAGAAAGCTTGCAGTTCCAGTCATTAACCCTGTTGCTCCAAGCATTATGTGGAGTGCATGGATCATTCCAGAATAATTGAGTATTTCCGTTGGACTCAAGAATACTAATAAAATAACATTTAATATTGTAACAATAAGAGCTCCTCCTGCACAATATCCGTGCCATAAAACATATTTATGTTCGTCGTATAAGACAAGAATGGTGCCAATTGATAAAGAAATTAAAGCTGGTAAACCTAGGATTATTCCTACATGCCAACTAGTAAAAACATCGTATTCATCATTCATCAGCGCTGTTGGTCTAGGCGCAAGGATTTCAATACCGTTCAATACGACTATTACAGTCATCAAAGTTCCGAATAGAATTATCCAAATCCAAATCAGAACTTTTTGTGTACCTTTTTTTCTAAAATTCAATGTTAAAATCAGTGCTATAAAGATCGCAACAGCTATAAAAGATAGTAATATTTGTATCTCAGGTTCCATATATCTTACCTTTTTTTTAATTTATTTTTTGTTAAATTTTTAATATTTTATTTAATCATTTATTTTGCTAAATTTAGGTTTTTATTATAGAATAACTACGAATAAGAGTAATAAAAATCCTAGGATCATGTAAAGAGACGCAATCTTAAAAATGAGGAAAGTGAACTTATTTGAAGGTTTTAATAAGTTTTTTATTACTAAAACTAAAATTATTAGACAACAGACCCCCCAAATGATTCTTATAATCGCATTTGCCCCTAAAATCCTAGCAGCCTCGTAAAGCGCTAAACTACTAATTAATGCCCCTATGGTTATAACTCGCATTGTTTGTGTTCTTGAACTTACAATTGGCCACATAGGGATTCCCGCATCTTTATATCCTTTATAATTTTTGGGTATTAACGCTATTGTAAGAATATGGACGGGAATCCAAGCTAGAATGAAGATAAGAAATAAGAATCCAATCCAGTCTAAACTTCCCATTATAGCGGTCCTACCTGCCCATGCCGGAAGACCACCAGCAATCCCTCCAAAGATTATGCTATACTTAGTTCTTCTTTTCAATAGAATACTATAAATTGCGATATCAAAGAAAAAACCTAAAAATATAATTAATGCAGTTAACCAATTGAGAGTTAGAAATGCAAGAACGATACCTGTAACAGTTAACACGGTTCCAATTGTAAGAACAGTAGATGTTGTAACTTTACCACTTGGTAACGGACGAGTTTTTGTGCGCTCCATGATTGCGTCAATATCTCTATCTATATACATATTCAGTACGGTAGTACCTGACACTGTGAGGTATAATGAGATTACCAGAGATAGTAAATTGAGCCAGTTTATCTCAATTACTAAACTGAAGGTGGTAATTAAATAAGATAAAACTCCAGTATAAAGCAAAAGTATGGTTTGTTTAGTTTTTATTAACTCTCCAAAGAGAGATAATATATTTTTTAAGTCCAAGACCATCCTCACAGTTAATTAATTATTTTTAAGTTAGTTTAGAAGTTAATGGGTTAGGTTTTAGATTTTTACCCAGCGCGTATAATCCGAGTACAAAGCCTGCCAAGAGAAACCATACTCCCAGAAATGTAATAGTCAAAAAGATACCAACACCTTCCCATTCTACCGGACGTACCATATGTATCATAGCAAAAGGAAATGTTAAATTAACCCCGATAAAAAATATCCAACCTAGAATTTTTTTTAGTCGACCTTTAACTCTGAAAAAGTCGATAGCATGTATCATCAGAGCCACAGCGATCATCACTGCCAATTGGTGCCAGTGTGCAACGTTAAAATTGTACTCCAGTTGTACATACGAATGTAATCTGTATACATCATCAGTGACAAGCCCAACATAGATTTGAGGGAAAACTATAAGTTCTGCAATAAAAAGAAGGTAATAATATGTCAATTTTACAGGTTCCCTAAACAACGCTTTAAGCTTTTCTGAACGCGATGCTGATCTGTAATCGTCTCCTAAATGTTCCTTAATAGTGGTCTTCATGCCAACTATTGACATAATTATAGTTACTAGTATCAATAGCCCAGCGCCCACCCATATTACGTAATGGTTTAGAACCCAAGCACCATAAGATAACGTTATAACGCCAATCGGAGTAAACAATAACAAATAAGTATAAAGCTTACCTGACAATTTACTCGTACGGAAGGCGACCAGCATAACCATAGCTGCTGATTGAGCAAGTTGTATGTGAAGGTGACCAACTATCATGTCTTGGACGATATCGTGTTCGTGCCCGAAAGTTATCCCGTGTCTAATGATTGCTTCTGCTAAAAATGCAATAGGTTCGCGATTTAGACCCCAAATACTATTCGTAAAGTTTTCAATAGCTGCGAGAGCGCCATATATTGCCGAAACCATTATGCATATCGCTAATATTACGAGATTAAAATATTCCAAATTCAACCCTCGGAATGTGGAACCTCTAGGGTTTGTTTTTGGAAATCTACCCTTTACTGGCCACGCTGCTATAACAAATACAATTCCACCTATGAAACAAAGTAGCATACCAAACGTGAAAAGCTCGTGGAATAATCTTAAACGTGTATATGCAAAAATCATTCCGTTTATACCAACAAGAAACGCACTGGGAATAAGCAGAACTTTTAAAGTAGGTAGCCACTTCTTACGGATTTCGTAGTGTTCTAATACCCAGAATGTGTTCGCTATTAAAAAAGGTAAAGCTAACGAATGATATATCATGACAATTCGAGCTGTTCTAGATATTACGTCGTCGCTAAGGAAGAAAGGAAAGATCGGCTCTCCCCCAATTAGGACAGTCAACGGCTCGGAAAAAGTCAGATACCAAAGTACTTGAACAAATACGAATAAAAACAAGATATAATGTATCTTCTTAAAACTCGTTTCTGGTTCAAGTTTCATCTCCTGCGTTTCCATTGAGGATTCTAGACCAGTTTTAAATGGAACTATTTCTGTTTCTATTTTTAACACCATTGTTTGTTTTATAGATTAATAAATTTTTTTTAAAAACCCTATTGATTAAAATATCTTTTGTTTATCATTTACTTGATATCTATTCTTGCCTTCTATTTTTGGTGCGTTTTTTGTCCTAACATAGGTAAGATAAAAAGCAACCCAAATACGATGATCGTCGAGACAATTGTAGGAATTACTGCTAAAGAGAAAGTTCCATGTGGGTTATAGTAGGGTTGTCCAATGTAAAAATGTTCTGTTAAACTTCCACCGAGTGAACAATGGGCTGTTACAGTAATATTAGCCTTATCTCCGGCTGGAAAACTTAGGATATAATTATTTATGTTGTGAGCTGGTTGTTCCGTGAAGTGGAACGAATAATCAGGAGCTTCAGGAGGATGATAAGGATCACTGCTATTAACCCAAACTTCCATTAAATATATATAGTGATAAGTAGGATCCGTAACTCCGTGCGTAATTTTAACACTAAGTTCTTGTGCATCTAGATCGTATTCCATATCCATAGTTATAGGACTATGCGCTTTCACACTAAAAGCGCTCAAATTTATACCGATAATCAAAAAGATGCATAAAATATAAAAAATATTTTTTCTTGACAAAATAATTTGGTTAATTCTCAAAATTGTAATTTATAATTGTTAAAATTGATAAGGAATTTAATATTTTTGGAAAAGGAAAAAAGAAAAATAGAAAATTTAATTTTATCGTTTATTCTTTCTTTTTTAAGCCAGGGATTGCGAAACTCCATATTTCTGGAAGCAGCATTCCAAATGCAAAAAATACAGCCGTAATAAGTAGCACAATTGGTAGAACAGTTAATATCAATACCAATAATGGGATGTCAGTAGGATTAAGAGTAAATAATGCCAGAAGTACACCAGCAAGACTAACAACCAGACCTCCTATTGACATTAGTAAAGCTTTCCAATTGGTTTTTTTAATCTTAAATGTTATATACAATGGAAGTAGTATAATCGAGAGGCTACTTGGAATGTGGGCAACCATAACCGTTGCAGAAGCACCAGGGCTAGCTACTGCTTTAGTAATTCCTACTAAGACCACCATAACTAAGACAAAAAACAAGTAAATATATCCATAAAGTTTCTTTTCCTCAAACACTGCGAAGTAAAGTCCTGTTGCAATGCCACCGGGTAAAAGAACTGCTACTGCTGACACTAAAGGAGATAGTAATAATGAGTAATCGTTGGTAAATACAAGCACTACACCCGCTACGAATAGCACTATAAATGCTATCGCCCAAAATAAATGATAAAGCTTTTTGTTTTTTAAAAAGTCAAGCAACATAAACAGTCCAAATAAAATCGCAGCGATTCCTGTTATTAAAAGTAACATAACTGCTCCTGCATAAGTTGAAACTACGAATTGTAATATCATTTTTTACATCACATTTTTATTCTTCTTTTTTATTTTAGAGTTTTTATATTAAATTTAATTTATTTCTTATTTTGATGAGTTCTTTTTATACATTTCAGTTATAAGAAATAAAAGACAGTTTAAATATCAATTATTGATCCTCTTAACATATTCTTTGTTGTAGGAAATCAACAAAGCTAATTTTACTAAATATAAAAATTAAAGTTAAAACAAAAAAATCTTTTTATAATAATTAACGATTCTTAGTTATTATTAGTCAGATTGCCGAGGCTCATAGGATAACTATGAAGAATGTCATCTAAAAGGAAAAATAGTGATAACCCTAAAATAATAAGTAGAATTTTATTCTGAAAAAAAAAGATCACATAGCCCTTTCATTCGGCTTATATTATAGATATTATATAACTCAATCAGTATGATTATTGTACTATAATTTATATCAATTTTTTTTAATTGCGTTTAAATTGGATAGAAAATTTGTTTATTTCTAAAGAATGTGCCAAAAAGTAAAAAGACCTTTAGTGATCAATTAATCAATCGCCCTCTTTACACTATTTGAATTTTCGCGTTATATTCTTTATTAATTTGATTTATGATTTCCCTTGAGAGTTCTACTTCTGGAAGGAAAAACACAGGGCACTCTTGGAGGATTGCTAAGGAAATTGAGTAGCAATCCGAAATGGCGATGTGATATCTACATTTAATATTAACTGCTTTTTTGAACAACCATGTGTCACTTATAGTGTTCATTATACCTTCTATCTTTTTTAAAACCATCTCAGCTTCAGTCATACCTTTTTCGCGACAAGTTATATAGAAAAGTTCTGATTTGATTAAATTATGCCCATATAGTATTATCTTTGATTCTTGGGTAAAAACATACTCATCTAATAAAGAATTAATATCTCGTGCTTCACTTATGAGATAACCAAGTAAAACACTTGTGTCCAAAACTAGATTAGGGGTATCAATTAAAATTCGCTTAATACTCATTGAATCACTTCTGTTTATTCTTTAAAGGAGCAAGATTTTCTTCTTCTTTCAAATCTTTCCTTTTTTCATCTAAATAAGACTTCTTTACGGATTTTGGTAATATTCCTTTCAAGCTTCTGAATTGTTGTAAATTTGATTTTCTAATCAGGTTCGATGGTTGGTTTTCTATGAGATATCCAATAAGATCGTTATATGTTATAGCTTCCCCCTTTAGTTCTTCTAATCTTAGCTTGATCCTAAATAATATTTTCTTGGTTTCGTCGTCAATTTGGATTGTTGTAGTCATATCATATTATCTCTATAGAGTTATAATAAAAATAATTCTATAGGATATTTAACTTTAACTATAAATTATCTTTTTAAAATCATCATAGAACCAACTCTCTTTTTTTCAATTTAAAAAAAGATTCCAAATATAATTGAATCAGCTTATATTATAGAATAAAATTAATGGTTGAAAAAATAAAATAAAATTAATCCTTTTTAAGATATTTTAAAAGAACTACGAGAATAATAGCCATAATTAAGGGAATGATGATTCCTAATGCTAAAGTAAATTGGGCGTTATAAATATCGTATACTAAACCAGAGACAGGTGCTCCAATAGCCACACCTGCTACAATTAAAGCGTAGAATGTTCCTGTTGCTACTCCACTTTCAGAATCTTTAGTTTTCTCTTTAATCATTCCAGCTGAGGAGGGAAATATCAATCCATGGCCTACGCCGAGAAGAGCCATTCCGATCATAGGAAATGGGGCTTCTAAAGATATTATAAAAACTCCAAATGATAACGCAATGAGAAATAATCCAATTAGCATTACCTTAATGTAGCCTATTTTATCGCTTAATATTCCTGCGGGATAATGAATAAGTATCGAAAAAATAACCATAATGCTAAGAATCATTCCAGTTTGACCAACTGTATATGTTGCAGACTCTAACATGACCGTATATGCTGCTGTAACAATTCCCATGTTAAACATCATTGCTAAAATCGAAAAATAAGGACTTATCATAGATTTTCTAAAGACTACTTTTCTAAACTGTTTGATTTCTTCACGAAGGTTGAATTTCTCTTTAGATGGTTGATAAAGCGAAGGAAGAAGTAATGGAGTAAATGACATAACAAACAAAATAATTGCTATTATGAAAAATAAATTGCTTTCTCCTATTATTTGAGCAACAAGCCCTCCTAACAAGAATCCTATCAAATTTGAAAATCCGATGGACATTCCATATAATGCCATCCCCCTTCCGCTCCGCCTTTGGGAAGTAACATCAGCGATATAAGCCATTGTAGCAGGTCCTCCAAACCCACCTCCTATTCCGTGAATTATTCTTCCAAATAAAAGGAAAACAGGTTCTTGAGCTAGCGCATATAGAAGCAATGATAACCCATCTAAAAATACTCCGAAAGCTATTAATCTTTTTCTGCCGAATTTGTCAACTAACCTTCCAAAAATTAAATTTGAAGGAATATGAACCATTGAATAAATTCCTACAATAAATCCCGTGAATAGTAGCGAGGCTCCTAATTTTCCCGCATATGTAGCAATTATTGGAATAACTGCGTTGCTATCAAAATTTACCATAAATGACAACGTAAGCACTAAGAAAATGTGTTTTCTTCCAATTGTCAGATTTTTTTTTTTTTCCCCTTCTGTATCATCTAAAGAGTTCTGTAAAATCTGTTTTCTCACCTGATCCTAGTTCAATACTTTACTTTTATTGTTATATATCTTTATTGATATTCTGTGACGAGATATAGATATATTGTATGTTATAATATTTATGAATAGTGTCGATAAAATAAAGAAATGAAATTTTTGATCAAAAATATACTTTTTTTTAATTTAGATTATTTTAAATATTAAATCAGATTGCCTTATGTGATTTTAATATGTCTACTTCTAAAAGTCGTTTGGAACAAGAACACAAAACAATCAACACTATGATTTGGATGTACTGTAAGCATTTTCATGACTGTGAAGATGATTTATGTAAAGAATGATCAGATCTTTTTCAATACGCTGAGGAACGATTGATAAGTTGCCGATTCGGGGAAGAAAAACCTACTTGCGATACATGTACAATTCATTGTTATAAACCCGAGATGAGGGAGAAAATAAGAGAAGTCATGCGTTATGCCGGTCCTCGGATGATATACACTCATCCTATTATGGGATTTCAGCACTTGTTTAGAAAAATGAAAAAAAAAGAAAATTTAGAAAAATAAGAATTCCAGAGTTTTGCTTGAATCTTGATAGATTTGTTCTATTAATTATAAATGATTTTAGTTAGTTCACTTTCTTCTCCTTTTAGATAATTTTTAAGAACTCCCTTCTTTTTCATTGAGAGAATAGCTACTTCAAGACCTTCTTGTATTTGATCCTTGATCGAAGCTAGTGAAAGCAATTTACCCCGCATTTTACCAGAAGCATCAGCTTCAGCTGTTTCGTTCTTGTTGCTAAACAATTGCTCAATCTCATTGATATTTATCTCTCTAAGCAATTGTGCGTGCTCTTCCGATTTTGGGTCTTTATCGAACACACCTGGTACATCTGTTGCAAATAATAGTTGTTTAGCGTGTAATACGCGTGAAAGAACTACAGCTAATTGATCTCCGCTACAAACGCTAAAACCCAAACTAGTATCGTACATCATATCTCCTCCTATCAGTGGGACCATCCCCAAAGATAGAAAGCCTTTTAAAGAGTTAAAGGTGTAATCAGTTATTACCATTTTACTGCCCACAACCATCGAAGAGGCGTGCATCAAGTTAATAGGAACCCCTTCCTCCAGAAATGTAGTAGCAATCGTTTTTCGAAACTCGTTCACGATTTGTTGCGTTTTTGACATTGAAATTAATTGATCCTTATTTCTAAAGCCTCTATGAAGGTTGTATTTTAACACAGGGGGATGGCCGAAAGAACCTACTCCGTGGATAATCACAAGACTTTTGATTAGACCTAAATCAATACAATCTTTTATTTCCGCAGCAACCGCTTTTATAACATCTTCTTTTAATTTGTATTCCGTTGATTTGTCAGTAAGCAATGAACCGCCAAGCTTTATAACTAATACTTCTTCTGCCGTCATTTATACTCCTAAATATTGTATTAGAAACTAAAAGAATAAGGCCAAAAATCTGGAAATCCTAACTCAAATATAAAGATAACGATTATGACCGCAAGAAAAATTGTGAAGTTATCTGTACCCTTAGGTGATAACGCTTCTACTATAGTGGCAACTATACTAACAACAATTATCGGTAAAATGAGTGTAATGATATTAAAATGCGGAACTTCTAGAGAAAATATCAAGACGAGAATAGAGCTAACTAATATCGATCCAACCAGCATACCTATACTCCCTATGATGGTTTTTTCGCTTCCTTTAATCCCGAACTTCTTGTCTCCGCCAAACTTATGTCCTATAATATCCGCTAACCCATCTCCACCCGAAATACACCCAATAATAAGTAGTGCGGTAGGGTTTGCATTATCTATGCCGGTAGAAGGTATGTAAAACCAGAAAAAAGTCATTAACACCATAAC
>Ga0307378_10007400_pt1 | contig 14793 bp, 16 predicted proteins | sample UN1MG_FD_202238 | JGI IMG/M metagenome (GOLD analysis project Ga0307378, IMG submission 202238) | Soil microbial communities from Risofladan, Vaasa, Finland - UN-1 | ecosystem: Environmental > Terrestrial > Soil > Coastal area > Acid sulfate soil | place: Finland: Risofladan, Vaasa | collected...
CTTCAGCTTTCACTTCTTTCTTTGGAGCTTCAGCTTTCACTTCTTTCTTTGGAGCTTCAGCTTTCACTTCTTTCTTTGGAGCTTCAGCTTTCACTTCTTTCTTTGGAGCTTCAGCTTTCACTTCTTTTGTAACTTTTTTAGGGGCTTCTACCTTAGTTTCAGCTTTCTTTTTGGAATCTTCTTTAGCATTCTTCTTTGGTGCTTCCTTCTTAGCTTTTGTTTTTTTAGACATTTCTTATCACCTATCTAACTGGCTTCTCTCTCTTGCCATAAACCAAGCTTGAAAGTGAAACGCCATTTACTTTTGAAACACGCCACTTAATTCCTGGAAGGTCACCTTTTGCTCCACCTTTAGCACCACCGATTCCTTCAACAACTACTCGGTCATGTTCTGCGATGTGATTTAATCCACCGTCAAGTGGGACAAAAGCACCAATTTGCTTACCATTTTTGATTAGCTGTACTCTTACACATTTACGTAAAGCTGAGTTTGGTTGTTTAGATTCGACACCATATTTTTCAACCACAATACCAGCAGCTTGAGGAGCTCCTGCTAAAGGATCGGTCTTTTTGTCTAAACCCAACATTTTACGTTTATAGTAAATATCTTTCCAACGGAACTTTCGTCGTTTATGCTTCAATTGACGTCCCGCGAATTCACCACTTGGGCTTTTACTACCTGGCATTTTTTTTTACACCAACAATTGATTATTATTCTATTATTTGAGCGTTTAAAGATTATTTAAAAATCTTTGCGAAAACTATGAATTAGTTTCATATATCCACCATATAAATTATCACTATTAATGTAGATAGTTCTAGTTTTCTTTCGATTTATGAATATCTTCGGTTGTCTCCCTCAAAATTCTTCTTTTATTATTAACTTTCCTATAATGTTTATTGGTGAACTGTTATGCATCAGGATGATGTGGGGCTCTCTAAAGCTACGTCTAGTATTAATTCCAAATGTGCAATTTGTGATAAGCTCATTAGTGAAAATGATCTTGTTTATATTTCCGATGATCCTTCAAGGAATTTTATTACCCACTTTAGATGCTATGTTGAAATTCAAGAGAAAATTTGCTCTGAATGTGGAATGCCATTTAGAGACCAAGAGATTTTATTGTTTTGTGATGAACATAGAGAATATTTTCATTCTAGTGAAAAATGCTTGAAAGATCATTTTGAGAAACATCTGAAATTCAAACAAGGTATCTATGACGCTACTAAAAATCGAATTGTCTTATTAGATTTGGATGAATCACTTACAGATTACTAAATTGTTAGAATTTACCTAAATCAATATTTTAAAAAGGCAATTTTCCAATACATTTGTATCATTGATTTAAGTGTATCAAAATCTTCACTTATTCAATTGAATAGGAATAGCAATTAAAATAGCTATCAGAAACTCAAAAACAAAATTAAATGGAGAGTCATTAAAACTTGACTAATAAACACTGTTTTATTTACCATAGAGATAAAGATGAATTCCAAGAGATTAAGAAGTCAGATATGACCGAACAATATTTCTCTTATCTTAAGGAAGAACCCGGGAAACTTGAAACATACGCTAGTCAAAATGGATCTGACGCGGTATTAATGTTTGATGGTGATGGTGACAAATGGATACTCGTGTATGCTCAGGGTTCTGGTATTGTTACACAACGAACTGCACGAAGAAGAGCTGATTCTGCTAGCAGATCTGGTATTAAACTTTCTTCAGGTGAAAGAATTGGTACAAGCTTACCACTTGCTGTTCTCTCTGAATCCAACATAGGTGATTTAAGTAAAAGTGTACAATCAAAATACTTGCAACATACAGATTTGAGAGGGATAGAATAAATTTTATTTTACCCTCAATATGTTTTTTATCTAATTTATCCTTTTAATTTCTTTAGGTGTTCTTTAGCTTCCTCTAAATAACTTATAACACCCCGTTTCCCGTCTGGGATGTTTTCAGGAGCTAATTTGATTGCTTTTTGATAGTGTTTTATAGCTTCTTCCTTTTCTTTGTTCTTTTCAAGGATTACTGCTAAATAATAATTAATTGCATGACTATCTTTTGCCAACAATAAAGCTTTCAACATTGCTTCCTTTGCTTTAGCAAGTTCATTTAGTGCTAAATAGCTTTTACCTAGATTATAGAAAGCATCATGACTTTTGGAATCTTTTTGTGTTGCAATGGATAAATGTTCAATTGCTTTTTTATGTTGTTTATTTAAAGCATAGGAACAACCAAGATAAAATCGTGCCCAAAAATCATCTGGATAAATTTTAATTGCTTTGAGCCCCAACTTAATTCCTTTTTCACCATTATCTTCAAAGCCTTGTATTCTTATTTCATGTATGATTTCATCGAAAATTTCTTCCTCAGATTGTTTGCGACAATAACCATATTCCGTTTCAAAGAAAGCAACTATTTTTTGATTTAATTTTGAATCTTCTGATTCCATTTCTAAAATTAATCCATCCTGGGAGCTAATCGTGAATTTCGTCCAAAGAGCTTCACACCCAAAGGTCTCACTTGAGACAGTATAGAAAGTAGGAATTTTTACTGTTTTATCAATCACTTTGTAGTATGAATGGAATTTTATCCCCTGATCACTTGTTCCATAAATTCTAAATTCATCAGTATAATCATTAGACCTATCTTGTTTGTGAATTTCTTTTGCTTTGTCAGGAATCTCAATATTACAAAATTTTTTTAGAATATTTCTTATAAATTCTAAAGACTCGGAAGAATAAACATTCCTTGCGGTCATTGTATTTATTTCAATTTTTTCCTTCATTAAACCCACATCATTACTAATGATTGATTTTATTTAAAGTTAATTAGGCATTATAGATTATTTAATCTATTTTATCTAAAAAGGTAATTAATTATAGAAAAAGAGAAGAAAGAAGATTACTTTTATTCTAAAATTTGCTTTAAAGCATCGAGTGCTTTATCGACATCTTCTTCTGTATTATATAATTGGGTTGAAAATCGCAAACCACCAAATCTAGCTGAAATAGTCACTTTATACTTTTCTTCAAGAGTCTTGACTATTGCATTCAAATCCTTATTCTTATCAAGACGCACATTAAGTAAAGCGGCTCGTTCTTTTCTTTCTCGGGGAGTGATTACAGGTAAGCCCATGTCGTCAAATCCATCATATAATCTTTCGGTGAGATCAAAATTATGTTTAGCATTTGTTTCTATGCCTACTGAATTGATCATTTTCAATGCAGCGCCTAATCCTGCTAAACAATAGAATGGGGTAGTACCAAATTCGAATCTCTTTGCACCTTTATGATAGGGAACCGTTCTATCATTCCAATCTCTATCAGTGAAATTATAATTACCAGTTCCTTGTAATGGTGGATCCATGGACTCTAACACTCTAGAACTTATATAACAAAGACCTATTCCTAATGGAGCCATCAGATATTTTGGTCCTCCTGCAGAAACAAAATCAACATCCATTTTTGAAGGATAAACATCTACAGCGCCCATTGCTTGTATAGCATCAAGCGAAATTAAAGCACCATGTTCGTGAGCAACTTTAGCTATTTTTGCAGCATCGATTCGTTGGCCATTATTAAATTGGACTAAGGATAAAGAAACCAACTTTGTTTTATCATCTATTAGATCAATTATATCATCTTCACTTACATGGAAATTATCATCGTATTTTGCTTCTCTTAGATCTACTTTTTTCCTTTTACTAATATACATCCAAGGCATATAATTGGTTGGAAATTCCAATTGACAGGTAACAATATTATCACCTTTTTCCCAATCTATACCATGTAAAGGAAAGTTCAAACCATGAGCAGTATTAATTATAATCGAGATATTTTCTGGTGAACAAGCAAGTAATTTGCTTCCTTCTGCATATGCATGTTCCATCGTTTCTTTAAATAAATCATCAACATTACCACCAATTTGAGGATCATGGAAATAATGCATAAATTTCTCCATGGCAGCAATAACAGATTTTGCATGTGGAACAAAAGCAGAACTATTAAGCCACACTCTATCCATTAATTGAGGAAATTCTTTCTGTCTGATCTCTTCTTGTCCTTCAAACATTCTATCACAACTAATAAATTATAATTTAAAATTAGGTAATTGTTAATCCAAATTAAATTAAAAAGATTAGCTAATTGTAAGTTAATTACTAAAAAAAGATTTTTTTAACCAAAAATATAAGTGTAAAGTTGATATTCCTTTATATAGAAGTTACTAGTATAATTGTTAATAATGCTTATATAAATAGAAAATAGACTCGAGGGGACGCTACTTGACCAATTATCTTGAGGATGTTCGTAAGCGGATTCGCTCTATTGAATTACTTCGAATGTTAAAGAAATATCATTCATATGATGAATTAAGTCAGATAATGGGTTATTCGAAAGTAGTATTAAATCGATATATTAGAGGTCATGTTTTACCTGCATCAGATCGAGCTGATGAAATAATCAATACGGCTAAACAAAAACTAGATGTTGAACGATTAGTAAAAGATCAATTAGTTTTTTTCAAAGGTTATTTTGATACTACAATGCTTCTTGGTAATACTTCTTTATTAAAATTAGTTGCACAATACGTAGCAGATAATTTCAAGGATGTAGGAATCACTAAAATAGGAGCTGTCGCACCAGAAGGATTACCTATGGCTGTTCATTTAGCCTCGGAGTTGGGAATAGAGATTGCTATTGCTAAAAGGACACGCGATTTAGGTGTTCGTGAATTCATAAAAGTACATTTCCCACAAGAATCAACAGGAGAATTACTTTCACTTAATATGCCTAAAGGTTTGCTCAATATTGATGATCGAGTTCTTATTATAGAAGATAGTTGCAGAACTGGAACAACTCTCGAGATGATGGTTGAGCTTGTTGAAAAATCAATGGCTAAAATAGGGGGTATTTTTGTTTTAGCTGGTATGGGCGATAAGTGGAAACCAACTATAGAGCGTTTCAAGAAAAAATTTGGTGAGAAGAATATCTATATTTTCTGTACTCTCCAATTAGACTATGATTAAGAAAATTAAGGTTTTTAAACTTGAAAGTAAAGTTTGGTTCTGAAATAAAAGAATTCCAATCCATTTGGTATGATGAAACTGGAATAATCAAAGCAATCGATCAACGGAAATTACCTTTTTTATTTGAGATTTTTGAAGCAAAAACGATAGAGGATATTTGTCTAGCAATAAAAGAGATGGTTGTGCGTGGTGCTCCTTTAATAGGTGTTACTGCTGCTTATGGTTTGGTCCTACATTCAAATTCCTTTCAAGGAACAACAATACTAGAATTTTTGAATTATTTTGATAAAGGAGTCGATAAACTCTCGAGAACTCGTCCTACTGCAGTAGATTTATTCAACACAATTTCAATAATGAGAAAAACTATTGATCGAAATTTAACCATTGAAGAAAATCAAAATAGACTGAAAGAAAAGGCAGATGCTATTGCTAGGGATATTGTTTTTGAATGTAAAAAAATAGGCGAATTTGGTAATGAGTTAATTACTCCTAAAATTAAGAATATTATGACTATTTGTAATGCTGGAGCATTAGCTACAGTTGATATTGGTACCGCACTTGCACCTATAAGACAAGCCAATTCAGAAAATAAAAAAATTGTTGTTTATGTTAATGAAACTAGACCAAGATTACAGGGAGCTCGTTTAACAGCTTGGGAATTATATAATGAGAACATTGAACATTATATTCATGCTGATAATGCTGCCGGATATTTGATAAAAAATAACATGATTGATTTAGTCATTGTTGGAGCAGATCGCATAGTACTAAATGGTGATACCGCTAATAAAATCGGCACCTATACCTTGAGTGTGCTGTGTAAGGAACACAACATTCCTTTTTATGTTGCTGCACCATTAAGCACTTTTGATCTTACTAGCAAGACAGGTAATGAGATAAACATTGAAGAAAGAGCTGGGTCAGAGGTTAGAGAAGCGATAAGTATTGAAAACGAAAATGACATAAATCCAAAAAGAAGGATTATTCATCATATTTTTTCACCAAATATTAATCCAGCTTTCGATGTTACTCCTGCAGAAAATATAACTGGTATTATAACACCAAAAGGGATTTTGAGATATCCTTATCAAAAAACCATCAAAAAACTACTCAACACACAATAGTTCATTCACAAAATTTTTTATTCTAAATCATAAATAATCATATTAGTTGATAATTATGGGGAAAAAAGTAAAACCCGGAATGACAGCTGAAGAGATTGCTACTCTTCATTATGAATTAATTATGGAAAAAAATCGTGAAGAATGGTTAAAGACTTTCCGTAAATACCATCAAGAACAAGCCGATAAATATGGCTCTTCTCCTGATTTATATTGGAGAACTGGACGAAAATACATTGATGAACTAAAGTATTCATACAAATTCAAAACTAAAGTCGATGATCAAAGCAACGATAAACACATAAAATTCTTCTTTTATAGATTAAACAAGGATGGCAAACCACAAGGTTCAGGTCAAGTACCAATTCATGTTGTTGTAGATGATGATGGTGAATGGCGAGTAGATATTGCGAGCTGGTAAATTAATATATACATTAAATGGAAGATTATTATCCATTTCATCTTTTTTTTATTTTTTTCGATTCATGAAGCAAATTTAAGAAAGAATAGCTAGTTTTAAAGATGTATTTAAAAAATAAAAATATTTAAAGGTAATAGTTGAAATTTAACGTAGGCGATTACAATGAGCATTAATCCAAGAGATTTGGCAAAAATTAGAAAGCAAATGAAAATGACTGAATTAGAAGGGGTAGAGGAAGTAATTATTAGATTTGCTGATTATGAATTAGTTATACCTCGAGCTGAAGTTACGAAGATGTACATGGGTGCGGAAGTCTATCAAGTATCTGGTGCAGCAAAAAGACGTGAAAGATCAGATGTAGAAATTATCGAGATAGAGATTTCAGATGAAGATATAGCTCTAGTTGCTTCTCAAGCAAAGGTCACCGAAGAAGAAGCTGAAAATGCTCTCCTCGAAAGCGAGGGAGATATTGCTAAAGCAATTATGCTATTAAAATCAAAATAGGCAATTTATTAGGAGTTATTTTCCTTTGAAAATAGCTCTTCTATTTCATTATGACCGAATTTCATTATTGGACATCTTTGATGGCATTTTTTACATTGTATACAATTATCAATTCTAATTTCCACTTGATTGATCTCTTCATTAATATATATAGCATCATTAGAACAATGTGTTAAACAAACTGTACAACCATTGCACTCTTCAGACCTAAAAACCTCATACACAAGATTCTTGAATAAGTTTTTTGTTTTTGCTAGAGTCTTTCCCTTTGCTACCACAGCTCCATCAGCAGATAGAGTAGCAGTGGCATTAGATCCTTTAGCTGAAAGTATGCCTAACTCTTCATCAAAGTCTATTTCAGAAAAAATAGCCCAAAATTGAGAAAGTCTCTTTAAATTTATTGGTTTATTAAAAGAACCTTCTAGTAAAATTTCACCTGTTTTGCAAGTAGCAAATCCTTCTACTAATGTAAATGTTAATGACCAATCACCGATAGTTTGTTTCTCTCTCTTTTCATATTCTAAACTTACTCCTTGATCTGCTGCCAAATCGAGCATTTTCTTGGGGAGTTTTCTCCATCTCCATAAACCCCATGATAACCATTCTGGAGGTAACTCATTTTTCTCTTGCCATTTCTTAAGGAAATCTTCCCATTTGTCCCATAATGGTTTGTGTGTTTCTTTAATAAGCTCAAAAGTCCCTTGATTACAAGCAGGGCATAACCAACAACCAATACGAGAATATCCTTCTTCATACATTGGATTATAGTAAAGTTGCTCTTTGAAAATATACAACCAAACATGTAAAGCTGTCCATTTTTGGATTGGAGTATAATTTAATTGATTTGGAATCCAGGGGTTAGACCACAAAGTTCTACTTTCAGATCTAGCAATACTCTCATATCCCCTTTGACCTATCAAACTAAGAGTGCGCTTTCCAATACAATCCTCTATTAAGTCATTTATTGGACCTATTTTGAGTATTTTACAACAATATCGATAATCTTTCCCAGGAGGACCATAATTCTCCACAGCTTCCCAGAATCGTTCTTTTGGTATGTCCATTTTACAAAATTTACTCTTCAAATTATTTTTTTCTATGAAATCATCGACATAAGTAATAGTTTCAGGAAATTCTAAACTAGTATTTACAAAGAGGATTTTATAATTGAGATCAGGTATTTTTCTAACTAATTGTAAACAGACAAGGGAATCTTTTCCTCCACTAAAGGATACAGAAAGTGGAAATTCAGAATATCGTTCTTTTATACTTATAATTGATTCAATAGAACGAGCTTCATATCTTTCAATTGTCTCTTTATTTGCTTCTATTACTGCTGACCATGTTTGTGGTTTTCTCTGTATTTTGATTGCTGCTTCCTCAGTGAATTTCTTTAGAAAGTGTTTTGGTTTTAAAACAACCCCTTTATCAATTTGGTCAAGTTCAGAAGCATTAATGCGCATTGTTCCACATGACAAAACTTTTCCATCAAGAGAAAGAGCTACTGCTCCTTCCCCTTTCTTTAATGATTTATCTATTTCAATTATTCCAGGAGCTAAAACATTGTAACCATTAATTATATACTCATTTGCTCCTGGGTCTATAGTCATACTTTTGTTTCTTCTATCAGTTCCTTCGAAAATTCTTTTCGCTCCAAGAATCCTTGGTTGAAAATCCCATTGTTTTAAAAAGAGATTATATCTAATAGCTCCTACAATAAAACCATCAATGATGATTTCATCCATTAAATCATCATAACTGATTTCATTTAAAAGAACAATATTATCAACGTTTAATCCTAAATCATTTGCACTTCCAGAACCAAATTGATCATCAATAATTTTACCTATTCGAAGAATATCTTTTTTAAAAGCAGGTCGAACATCACCTGGAGGAGAAATAGGTACAGATCGAGTTTGTTGATGACAAAAACCACAATATTTACAATCCAAAATGGGTAAATTACAGATATCACACCAATGTAATTTTATTGATCCAAGATATGGAATGGTTTTTCTTCTAGGCATTTTAGTTACTGTCCAATGCTGTACAATTTTATTTTTCTGTATATTATAAAGAAGTAAGAAAGGTGAATGGATAGAAATTCAGTAAGATTAAATCTTTGGAGGAATACCTTCACCTTTATCTGAAGAGATATCAACACCGATAGCCCGTTTAATTAAATCTTTAAGAGGATCAACGCCTTCTGTTATTTCTTTCTTATCAGATGATTGAATTTCAACTATTATTGGGAATGTTTTTTTGCTTGAGCGTATATTATCAATCAATTTATGGTGAAGTCTAGCGATATCATCATCAATAATAATTATGCCAGTTTCAGAATCTTTTGATAACTCAAGTAATTTTTCGCCTGCTTCATCCGGATCAGAAATAATATAACACTCTTTTAATCCACCTAATCGAAGACCCATAGCAATTTGTGGATTTGTTAAACTTACAATTTTCATTACAGTCAATCCTTATTAATGGCATTTTGTTATTCAGTTTTCGTTACTGCGTCAACAATGATTTTTATAGCTGATTTTTGATTTTTCTTACCTAATTCTTCTATTTCAGTTATGGCTTTAGTAGTCTCTGCTTCAATTTTCTTCTTTTCTTTCTGTATTAATTTAGCTGACTCTTGTTTAGCTGATTCAACATCCCTGTATGCTTCTTCCCTTGCAGCAGTTATTAAAGCAACATTATCTCTTTGTGCTTGTCTAATACTTTCCTGGCCTTTTATTTTTGTATCTTGAATAATTTTTTCAGATTTCTTTTCAGCGTTATGTATTTCATCTATACTCATATTTGATTCCTCTAAATATTTCAGCTTTCATGTTCTACAACTTAAAAAGGTTCTTTTTATTTTTTCCTTTCAAACGAATATTTCTTTTTGACTTTCTGATTATTATTTTTTTTCAAACAATCGATAAAGTAGACAAAATACACTATAAATTATTTATAGGTATAAAAATAAAACAAAAGATGTATAATTTAACAGCAGCATTTTTTTGTCCTCTGTCATATCAGAAAGACTAAAAACCATTTACTACTAGTTGTAGTACTACTATCCCAGCTTATTAAAAGGAAAAATAAACCAATGTCGCTTGAAAATAATTCCAATACTATACCTTCATCTAATGAAATCGGATTAGCAATAATTCTTATGGAAGATATGGGACCACAAACTTGTTTTAATTTCTCTACATTGGATGAATTATCTTCTATGTATTTAGCTGTAAAAGGATTTACTGCTTTTATGACTGGATTTGAACGAGCTGACTTTGGTCCAGGAAAAATCAGAGGAATACTCCAAATTCCTGATACCGAGCAATATGCTGTTGCTCTCGATCTTAATATGCGTGGTTCAGGATTCGAAGAAGATCCAAGATTGCAAAACACTCGTACTGGAATTATATGTTTAATAGCTAATGATGAGCAACTCAGTCTAATAAGAAAATTTTACAAAGAAACAGAGAATTTTCTCATTGAGAGATTTAAAGCAATAACTACTATTAATCATTTAAATGAAGCATTTTGTTTGAATGTTGTTGGAGAATATAACGTTTATTTAAAACAAATGGAAAAGAATAGTCAAGAACATGGACCAAAGGAAATTGAACATCAAAGTTTGTATGATATAAGTGTATTATTAGCTCTACCCAAAGAAGAAAATTTAACTGCTCGAGCAATAATGGAAAGTACTACTCGAAGTAAGAAGGGGATAACAGTAGAAGAAATTAGCAAACTTACAAAAAGAAAAACAAAAGAGGAACAAAAATCAATTGATAACCTTTTAGAGAAGGGATTAATTATAGCAATACCTCCTCAATCAAAAGATGCTAATATCAGATTTATTGCAAAGTAAAATGGTTGGAGTGAAAATAAAACAATGAAAGTAATAGTGTTTCATTCATATAAAGGTGGCACCGGTAAAACAACACTTGCATTAAATACTGCAATGGGTTTTGCTCGAAAAGGATACCGAACATTAGCAATTGATGCAGATCTTAACGCACCAACATTTGAGAGTATTTTCATAGGATTAAAACCAAAATATGTTTTCAATGATCTTTTTGAATTTGAGCTTAGAAAAATAAAGAATAATCCAGAAGACCCTAAAACTCCTCCTGTTCCAAAAGATTTACCAATAAACTCCTTGATCGATAAGAATCTTGATTTAATTTTTGCTGAATCAAAACCAAAGTTTGGTCAAGGATTGTTAAGTATGGATAAAACCTTTCATACAAACGCTTTAAAGAAATTAATTGAAACGAAAGAAGAATATGAAAAAATGGGGTATGATTATCTCATAATTGATACTTCTCCTTCATTGAATCTTGCTTCAGTAAATTCCATAATCATTGCTGATGCAACAGTAGTTGTTATTAGACCAAATCGATATGGTATTGCAGGAACAACTTTTCTCATGAAAGAATTATATTCAATGTTAGGAACTATGACTCGAAAAGATTATATTATATTCAATCAGGTTGCTCCTGGAACTCCAGCAAAATTAGTTACACAATGGAAGAAACACTTCAAAAAGCGTCTTGATGTTGATACTATTGGAGTGATTCAAAGTGACAATTCTATTGCATTAAACATGCTTTTTGGTAACTTAATTGTCGATGAATCTAATTCCGAATTATATCAAGTAATCAATATTGTAACAGATAAAATTCATCATGATTTAATGCAACAATAAAAATCAATTCAAAACTAACATATGGAAATATTTTTCCATAATACTACTTATTTAGTAATATAGAGCGGAGTGCTAGCCCTTTTGAGTAAAATTATAGGAATAGATATTCTAGCAGGAACATCAAGTCAAAAATTATCTGCTATTAGTTCAAATCGATTTGCAGTGATTGTAATGGAAGGTGAAAAGATCATTGAAACAGATGACACCATTTCAATGAAAGAATTGATACAATTGTGCAAAACTTATGAACCTGAATTTCTAGGAGTAGATAATATTTTTGAGCTAGAATCAAACTCTGCAAAAATAATTCAATTTTGTAGCCAATTACCTCCTGAAACAAAAATCATTCAAGTTACCGGTGCCCCTCCAGATGGTTTTGAATCATTAAATCGCTTAGCGAAACGATATAACATCCCCTACCCAACGGGACATGCAAGTCCTATCCAGAGTGCAGAAATTATCTGCCGATTGGCTGGTAAAAGTGTAGGATATATTTTAATGCCTTTTGAAGATGAAACAGAAATCAAGATTTCACGTTCAAAAGCAATAGGACCTGGTGGTTGGTCTCAACAAAGATACTCGAGAAAGATGCGTGGAGAAATATTAAATTTAACTCGAGAAGTTGAAAAACAACTACAAGATCATAAAATTGATTTTGATTTAGAAGTAAGAAAAACAGAATATGGTTACGATAATGCTAATTTTCGAGTGTATGCTTCAGTTGCTGAAGTACGAAAAATAGTAAAACCTTTCAAAGGAGAGCTATCAAGAATTGTTGTTTTCCCCATTAGAAAGAAGCGATTAGAATTCATTCCTGCATCTGGAGGACGAAAGAAAATCACTTCGGGGATTAGTAGGAAATCAGACAGAGGACTTATAGTAGGAATTGATCCAGGACCAAACACTGGTATTGCAGTATTAAATTTTGCAGGTAAAATATTATTTAATGATTCACTACGCAGTGTTGCTCGAGGAGATATCATACGCGAATTAACACTCTTAGGTGACCCAGCCCTGATTGCTGCAGATGTTACTCCTCCACCAGATTTTGTAATTAAAATAGCTAAAATGCTTAAAGCTAATGTATATTATCCGGAAAAACTCTATTCTGCAGATGAAAAGAGCTCATTGGTAGATAATTATGCTTCATCGGAAAACATTGATATTAAAGGAGCTCACAAACGAGATGCTTTATTCGCTGCAATTAAAGCATTTAACAAATATAAAACTCTCTTTGAGAAAGTAGATAGTGAACTCAGCGAGATAGAGGATATTCGATTACGAAACGAAGTTAAGCAATTGGTCATTAAAGAAGATTTGAATATCCAGGAAGCAATTGCTGATGTAAAGCAAAGGCAAGTAGTAATTGAAAGACCTGAAATCAAGCGACCTGAAGAAGTGGTTCTAACAGAGAACGAACAAAACCTTGTAGATAAAATTGATGCTTTGAAGGCTTTAAGTGAAAGACAGACTACCCATATTGAAAACCTTGAAGATATGAATATCGAAGCTCAAGAATTACTAGAGAAATATAGTAGAGAAAATAGAGAGTTCGAGAAAAGGATTAAGAAAATAACGAAACAACAAAATCAAGAATTAAGAAGAGATCGGGCAATAAGAACAAGAGACGATGAATTAAATTTCCTAAGAGGGAGAGTAAAAGACCTAGAAAGTGAATTAACAAAGGTTAAAGGAATAATTTCTGATCTTAAAAGAATGATCGTTATGGGTTCTAATAGAATCGTTGTTCCAATGAAAGTTATTTTTGAATTCTCTCGAGAGGGGATAGAGAAAACGATCGAAAGAATGAATATTGAGGCTTTTGACCTTGTTCTACTTGTTGATCCATCTGGAGGAGGACAGAAAACAGCGGAAATGCTCATAGAACGAGAGGTACGAGCAGTAATTTGCAAAGGAAACAATATCTCAAATCAAGCCATGGAAGCATTCTTACAAGCGAATATTCCAGTTCTATTCCAAATGCCTATACGACAAATAGATGATATTGCTGTAGTTTACTATGATGAATTAGAACAAGCAATAAGTGCTTGGGAGGAGCAAAGACAAAAAATACTAGGGGAAAAAACCGAGAGACAGTTAGGATCATTAATATCAGAATATCAAGAACAAAGAAAGAAAGAACTTACCCAAGTATATCAACAAGAACGTAGAGATCGAAAAGAAAAGGATATGCCAATAAGACCAATAAAAACCATTGAAACAAAAGAAGTAAAAGAAGAGTAAAAGAAATCTAGTAACAACTAGAAACGACAGCAACTCAAAAGAAGACTAGGAAAGAATGAAGAGGGGAAACTCTTATTCAGGTTTCAACTCAATTTGAACCCAAAGAATGTTATTTCCTCGAATGAAGATTTTGCCAAAGGAAGCAACTTTCTCTCCTTTGTAGTATTCTAGGGCATTCCTAAGAACCATGTTCATGTGTTGGTCTTGAGCGTCTAAGTAGCCACGATATTCACGGCCGTCTTTTAAACGGATGCCAATAAAGCCATCGTAATATTTTCGCAAATGATTAATGGGATGCGAGTTCAAAGTCGACATAGATTTGTTCATCTACCTAATAGGATTCTATAATAGACAAAAGATTACTCACTTAAAAAGCTAATGAAGATTCAAGCAAATAAGTGAATGATTGTCTTTTCCAATGAGGAAAATTATACAAATAAAAGCTTTTCCTAATAATCGAAAGTTAAAGAAGGGGATTTTCAAGATAACCGAAAGTTTAAATAAGTATGATAAAAGAAAAAAAATAGGTGTCGTAAAACGACCTAAGCCTATTAGGGTTGTCGTCGTAGCTTAGCTCGGGAGAGCGCAGGACTGAAGACGGTTTGAGATGCGTTTCCTACCGACAAAAATCCTGTCGTCGCCTGTTCAAATCCGGCCGACGACACCATTATTTCTCTTTATTTAGAATCACTTAATAAATATTTCAACCTTCTCAACCCATGATTTTTCTTCATATAATTTTTTCATATCTTCTTTGAATTT
>Ga0307378_10007401_pt1 | contig 14792 bp, 14 predicted proteins | sample UN1MG_FD_202238 | JGI IMG/M metagenome (GOLD analysis project Ga0307378, IMG submission 202238) | Soil microbial communities from Risofladan, Vaasa, Finland - UN-1 | ecosystem: Environmental > Terrestrial > Soil > Coastal area > Acid sulfate soil | place: Finland: Risofladan, Vaasa | collected...
GATTAATTAAAAATGTGAGCATCTCACGGTCTTCAAGCCCGAGGAGCCGGAAAAACGCTTTCATCAGTCCTTCGAGAAACACGAGCCCGGATTTGATCAGTTTTGGAAAATACAGCTTTCCCGTACGGATGGAAATGATGGATATGATAACAAGGACTAATGCTGTGAGCAGTGCTCCCAGTATGATAATCACTGTTACTTCCCCGATGAGAAACATCAGGTGATCCCAGGTAAGAAAATCAAAGTCCATTGCTGTGAAGTTGTCCTGTCGCAGAATTATTATGTACTCTTCATGGATAAGATTGAGTCGATATCAAGGGGCGGGCGCAGAATACCCTGATCGGTAATGATCGCGGTAACAAGATCCAGGGGAGTTGCATCGAACGCAAAGTTCTTCACCGCAGAACCTGCAGGGACAAAGGTACGGTTGCCTATTGTTGTCACTTCCTCCCTTCCCCGCTCCTCAATAATTACATCCCGTTCCATTTTTTCGGTATCGAATGTCGAGAGCGGTGCAGCGACATAGAATGGAATTTTGTGATAGTGAGCACAGACTGCATGCATGTAGGTACCAATTTTGTTAAAGACGGCATCGCAGGTGATACGATCTGCCCCAACGACAATCGCGTCGATTGTGCTTGTACGCATCAGGTGTGCTGCCGTTGAATCAGTGACTACTGTTACATCTATCCCGTCTTCTGCCAGCTCCCATGCAGTGAGCCGTGCTCCCTGAAGGAGTGGGCGGGTTTCACAGGCGATCACTTTTACCTGTTTTCCTGCGATCACTGCGGAGCGGATAACGCCAAGTGCCGTTCCCCACGATGAGCAGGCGAGTGATCCGGCATTACAGTGGGTAAGCACAGTGCATGTGTCGGGAAGCAGGGCTGCACCCTGCACTCCAATCGTGTGGCAGCAGGCAGTATCCTCGCGGGCAACTGCCTGTGCTTCAGCAATTGCAGTCATGCGTGCAGAAACAACATCAGGGGAATGTCTAATCTTAGCCAACACCCGGTCGATTCCCCATCCAAGGTTGATGGCTGTCGGGCGGGTTGCCCTGAGGGCTTCTGCATCACGGCTCACATCTGCCATAAAAGCATGCAGATCGGTTTTTTGGCAGACGTGTGCCGCGAGCGCTATACCATATGCTCCTGCAACACCGAGTGCAGGTGCACCACGTATCTCAAGCCGGTTGATGGCTGTTACCAGTCGCCCGATGGTTCGGCATTCTACAATCGCGTAGTCGATGGGAAGGAGCGTCTGGTTAATATACCGGATAGTACCGGTTGACGCATCCCACCAGAGCGTGGGTCTCTCGTTCACGCCGATCGCGTCCTGATCGCATCGAGGTATGCCCGCATCGCTGCTGATCCACCAGATGCAACGCTGTCGGGAATGTCCCGTGGTGCAGTAGCGGTGCCGGCAACGTAGATCCCCGGACGCACGGTTGCAACCGTGTCTATGGCATCGTGTACTGGTTTGATGAACCCGGTTTCTTCAAGCGGGATACCCAGTTGTTCTGCAATCTGCCCTGATTTTTCTGAAGGTTCGATTCCAACGGATAGCACAACGAGATCGGGATGGAGCACCAGAAGTTCTGAAGTCTCGGAATTTTCGACCTGCATAGTCATGCCATTCCGGTCAGTTTGCACGTCAGATGGCATGCCCCTAAGGAATTTAACCCCGAGTGCTTTTGCTCGTTCAAAGTATTCTTCGTAACCCTTTCCATAGGATCGTATATCCATGTAACAGATGGTTACGTCTGTTTCCGGGTTCTTTTCTTTTATCAGTATCGCATTCTTGATCGCCTGCATGCAGCAGACGCAGGAACAGTAGGGACGGTTAATGGTCATGTCACGGGATCCCACGCACTGGATGAAGACTATACTCTTTGGAACTGCCCCATTGCTCAACCGTTTTATTTTCCCCCCGGTTGGACCGCCGGAATTGAGCATGCGCTCCAGTTCCATGCTGGTAATTACATCGGGAAGCACCATATGGCCAAACTGCGTCTTGTTATTGGCATCAAATGTCTTGTATCCGGTAGTAATCACGATGCTGGATGCGTCGATAGTTATTATTTGATCGGAATCCTCTCGTTTTATCGCATTGGGACCACAGGCATCATAGCAGAGTCCGCATTCAATGCAGTGAGCGGGGTCTTTTATTACGATATCCGGAACCGCCTGGGGATGTGGTTTGTAGATAGCTTTTCTTACGCCGAGGCCGGCATCAAAACGGTTATAAACCTCTACCGGGCAGATCAGAACACAATCACCGCAACCGTTACAGGCAGACTCATCCACATATCTCGGGTGTTTTTTTACGGTGACAATGAAATGCCCGACATCCCCCTCAACTTTCTCTACTTCAGCGCAGGTATGAATGGTAATCCGCGGGTGACGTTCTACGTCAACCATCTTGGGGGCGAGGATGCACATTGAGCAGTCGTTTGTCGGAAATGTTTTATCCAGTTGTGCCATATGTCCGCCGATTGACGGTTCACGTTCAATCAGGTGCACATGGATACCGTGATCGGCAATATCCAGGGCAGCCTGAATTCCGGCAATACCAGCACCTATGACAACCACATCACCCATGGTGAACATACTCCCTGGCCAGCTCAACGTAAGAAGAAGCGTTATTAAGGATGTGCTGTTGCTGGTCCGGATCTGTCTGTTTGAGGACCTTGCCCGGCACACCGATAACTACAGAGTCTGGCGGAATATCCTTGCCTTCCGTTACAACAGTGCCTGCTCCGATGATTGATCCGCTGCCGATCTTCGCACCATTGAGGATGATCGCCCCCATTCCGACCAGCACCTTATTGTTGATCGTGCAGCCATGCAGGATTGCCCCATGACCAATAGATACGTCATTTCCTATGGTGACCGGGAATCCTTTGCTGGTATGCACTACACAATTATCCTGAATATTCGACCGGTCCCCAATCACGATCCGGTCCTTATCGGCACGGATAACAGCGCCAAACCAGATCCCTACCTGATTTCCGACAGTGATATCACCGATGACCGTTGCATTGCCAGCCACAAAAAGCGGCGTGCCGGAGATCATAACATCCATATGCATAATACCATAGGAAATTAAGGATTAAACCGTATGAAGGTTATGGTAGGGGGCACATTTGATCCCCTTCACGACGGGCACAAACGCCTTCTGTCCCGCTCATTTGAAATCGCCGGACCTGAGGGTTATGTGGTGATCGGTCTTACAAGCGATTCGTTTGCGAGCCGTAAAAGTCACCCAATACGCCCGTTTGCTGCCCGGAGTGCAGATCTTGAGCAATTTATCTCCAGCAATATCCATTCGACCCAATGGGCGATCGAGCCTCTTAATGATCGGTTTGGTTCAGCTATCGATGCGGATTTCGACGCCCTTATTGTTTCTGAAGAGACCCTCCCGGTCGCAGTAGAGATTAATACTCTCAGGAGAAAAAAAGGACAGAAAAAAGTCGACATTCACCAGATCAGCTGTGTTCTTGCCGAGGATGGGCACTGGATATCGAGCACCCGGATCTACCGTGGTGAAATAGATGTACACGGGCACCTGCTGAAATGACCTTTGCGGCATTCAATGATAAACCATACACGGTTATGGATGTTACAAATCATGGGTGATGCATCATCGTCTTATTAAGAGTCGAGGAACACGCTTTTGATTCTTTTTTGTCTTAATCAACCAGGACAGACTGGCAATTTCAAGCCTGACCCTGCAGCATCCTTTTTAAAAAAATGCCACCCCAGAAAAAAACAGGTGCGTTCAATACAATAAAAAAGTGATTATTTTCGTTTTGCTACAGCGATCACCAATAGCCCGATCACCGATGCAACTACGGTAACGAATGGGGATAATGGCGACTGTGTTGTAGTCGGAACCGGCATTGGTGCGGTCGTTGTTACTTCAGTTGGGTTCATTGTCACGGGAGCGGTTGTCGGTTCCGGTGTTGCACTCGTCGTTAAAGGAACCGGTGCAGCAGTGCCCCGCTGGGAAGCAGTTCCTGTTTTAAAGACAGTGTCGGAACCAAACTGGTTCGAAACAGTCAGCCGGACATCATAGGATCCTTCAAATGGATACAAATGGGTCGGGTTCTGTTCTGACGATCCGGTTCCATCCCCGAATTCCCAGCTCCATGTAGTCGGGTTCCCTGCGGACAAATCACGGAATTTCACAATAAATGGTGCCTTACCCTGGCGGCTGTCAACGGTGAATTCAGCAATGGGCGTCTGGGTTACGGTAATGTAATTTACCTTCTTTGCCGTGTCATCACCGTTTGGATTAGATGCGGTAAGGATAACCGTGAACACGTTTGTTGATGACGTACCCTGGGTAGTATAGATATGTGTCGGGTTCTGCTCGGTTGACGTTGCCCCGTCACCGAAATCCCACTTCCATCCTGTGGGGTTTGCTGTCGATATATCCGTGAACTTTACGGTAAATGGCGTGATCCCTCTGGTTTTATCAGCCAAAAAGTCAGCATGCGGGATATTTACAACCGTGATATAATCTTTCTTGGTATGACTGATTGTTGTATAGGCATCTGAGGCAATCAGCGTGACATCGTAACTGCCGGGCTGGTGATATACATGGTCGGGGTTTTGTCCGGTTCCCGCTGTCCCGTCACCGAAATCCCATTTCCAGTCAGAGGGGGTGTTTGTTGAGAGGTCCGTGAAGTGAATAAACTGACCCACACTCGCCTGTGTTCTGTCAGCCTTGAAGTCAACTTGTGGTCCTTTCTTAACCATGATCAGATTGGTCTTCACCATAGTATCCTGACCAAAGATATTTTTCACGGTTAATGATACAGAATACGACCCGTCCACATTGTAGACGTGGAGTGGGGGGGATTGCTCGCTGGAAGTCTGGCCATCTCCAAAGTCCCAGGACCAGGAAGTGGGGTTACCTACAGACGTATCGATGAACCGCACATACTGCATCCGTGTTCCCTGCTGGTATGCCGGAATTTCCGAAATGAAGTCTGCTTTCGGGATGACCCCTACGGTGATATAGTCTACTTTTTTCTCGGTATCCTTTCCATTATTATTTGTCGTGGTCAGGGTAACCGTGTAAATCCCTTTCGCCAGATATGCATGGGTGGGATTTTGATCTGTTGTAGTAACGCCGTCACCGAAATTCCATGACCAGGAGGTTGGTGAATTGAGCGTTTTGTCAGTAAATTGAACGGGAGTATTGACACTGACTGTAGTAATGTCTGCAATAAAATCAGTAGCTGGCACTCCACCAGCAACGATAGTCTGGGTTGAAGTGTCTTTATTGATCCCCCGGCTCACCGTAAGATTGACATGAAAAGCACCTGGTGCGGAATACGCATGGACAGGATTTGCCTGTGTTGATGTGCTGCCATCACCGAAATCCCAGTTCCATGATTCAGGATTTCCGGTTGACATATCGGTAAATTTTACAACCAGGGGAACTGTTCCCGCTTTTGGATCAGCGATGAACTTTGCTTTTAAGGGGGGTATCACGTGGATGAAGTACGCCTTTGAGGCATCTGATGTACCAAATTCATTGGATGCAGTCAGGGTCACGGTAAACTCTCCACTGGTCCAGTACATGTGTACAGGATTCTGTTCGGAAGACCCCTTACCGTCACCGAAGTTCCAGTTCCAGGATGTCGGGTAACCGGTTGATCGATCCGTGAATGCTACAGCCAGGGGGACATTTCCCAGTGTGGGCTCTGCTGAAAAATCCGCATTCGGAGCAAGTCCGATTGCAATGTAATTCTCTTTTGTTTCAGTGCTGGATCCATAGGCATTCGTAACCGTGAGTTTGACGGTATACAAGCCCTTACGGATGTAGTTATGCGTGGGATTTTGCTCTGTTGAGGTTGCACCATCGCCAAATTCCCAGAGATAATTCATGGGGGTGGTGCCAATTGAATGATCCTGGAATGCAACCGCTGCCGGTACGAGGTTATATGCGTATAGCGCATCAAAATCGGCAAGAGGTGCCAGTCCAACAGTGATGTAGCCGGATTGCTCACTGGTGGAGGCACATGCCCCGGGTATTATGAGGGCAAGGAGCAGCACAGCAATCGCTGCGTGTAAGCCGTAATTTTTTCGTGTCATGATAATCACAAGCCAGACTTATTGGATGCCCTCTATATTAAATTATCAATTATGTGATTTTTATCTGCGATAACCAACCATCACCGAAGATTATTGAAAACATCGCCGGTATTTTAGCATAAAAATTTTTTGAGACCTGCCGTTGAACGATATCCTGACTTGAGATTGCTTGCGGAGTAATATAATTTTCACGGCTTATGGGGGAGGTCTGTTGGTTTCATACAGGTCAGACAAAGGCAAAAAAAGAAGGGCAAAAATAGATTGTTTTGCAACATTTCCAAAAAAAATTGGGTACTGTGATAATAGACATTTTTAAATATTCAGATGATATGGCTGGTCAGATCCTTTGTTATGAGCCAGTCACAATAGAAGCAATGGAGCCCTTTTGGCAGCACCGCAAATTTACTCTGGATTGGTTCGTTGGTATTGGAGATGCATCCAGGATTTGGGCAACGAACGAGTCCTACAATAAGTGTCGGGATCTCGACACCTTTCTTTTCGCAGACTTTAAAATTCCTGATAATATTGATGGTTGCCCGTGGCGAGATAAGTGCGATCCGGTCGACCTCCTCTTTTGAGAGTTCCCGGTTAGTAAGTTTGACGATATCCTTACATCCCATATTCCTGCTCGGGACATTGGTTGCTATAGAAAGAGCTTCTTGTGTTGTACCTGTGATCCCAAGAATCTTCACCACATTGAGTGCTTCTCCGCGATCAATATGATCGATCACTGTCCCGTTCTTGATCCGTCGGATAAGAAGTCCTTCATTATCGGTGGTTTCGGTTTTCTTCATTGCATCACCCGCATGAGCATGGCCATCCGTACAGGAACCCCGTTTCGTGATTGTTCAAAGTAACGTGCGTAGGGTAATTCGTCAACCCTCGGGTCTATCTCGTCCAGTCGGGGAAGGGGATGGAGGACGATGAGATGTTTTTTTGCACCTGAAAGAAGTTCCGGTGTAATCCGATAGCTGGAGGCAACGTTAAAGTAGGACGCAGAGTCGGGGAAACGCTCACGCTGGATACGGGTGATGTAAAGGACATCCACATCACTAATCACTTCTTTGATATTGTCATGTTCGATAATCTCCATTCCCTTATCTGATAGTTCTGCTGCAAGAGTTGCGGGAAGCTCCAGCCCGTTTGGGGAGATTGTATGCAGTCGCGCATCGTAGAGAGAAAGCGCAGACGCTAGTGAATGTGCGGTGCGACCATATCTCAGGTCACCGATAAGTGCCACATCTATTTTGTCGATGGGCATTGACTGGCGGATAGTGTACAGGTCGAGAAGTGTCTGGGAAGGGTGCTGACCTGCACCGTCCCCGGCATTGATTACCGGGACCGTGGCAAATTCAGCAGCAAGTCTCGCTGCTCCCTCTTTTGGGTGCCGGATCACGATCGCATCCGCGTACCCGCTTACCACCCGGATAGTATCGGCAAGCGTCTCTCCCTTGGCTATTGAGCAGGCTTCAACGCTTCCGACAGAAAGTGAGGTACCTCCCAGCCGTGCAATGGCGGATTCAAAAGACATTCGTGTCCGGGTACTAGGCTCAAAGAAAAGAGCGGCAAGGATTTTGCCATGCAGGGCATTCCTATTGAATTCTCTCTGGTCTATCTGCCGCGCATGGTCCAGCAGTGAATCGATCTCGTTCCGGTTAAAGTCCCCAATGGATATGATATGTTGCGTTTTTTACCCCTCCCGGTTCGTTCGTACGAATATTAGATCTTCCTGTTCTAATTACCTATCTCTTGGAAGAATGATTCAGGCAGCGTACAACAGGCAGCGCACAAAAATCCGGAATGATAACCCTGTCCGTGCATTACTACAGGAATGATATCATCCGATGATTACGTATTTTTTTTAAACGATGAGGATTTCAAAGGTGAATGATAATGCAGATGCCTGTTGCGCGACCTCCTGTTGGTCCGGGTTTGGAGTCAGGATTAATTCCAACTTTTTGCAGGAATTGTATCCTCTGTTAATGATATCATCAAAAAATATGGCAGTCTGGAGCTGCTAAACCGGTGGTAAACTCAATTTGGCGAACCGGTTTTATGCAGGAATTATTGCCAGCTATGCAAACGTGGTGAAGTGAGGTAAAAAAGATAATATATACATGGGAATTTGAAAGATGTATAACAAATGCTTCTCCTTCTGGCAGTACTGCTTTTCTTTATTGCCCTGTTTCCCTATATGATTTATTTAGCAGGTATTTATTTCGGGAGAAAATCTGATGAGTTTCTTTCTCTCCGAACATATCCAAATATCAGCATAATAATGTCGGCTTATAATGAAGAACAGGTTATCGAAAAACGATTTGCTAATATCCAGGAGTGCCATTACCCCAAAGAGAGCATTGAAATAATTTTTATTGATGACTGTTCAAGCGATGATACGAAAAATCTGGCGAAATTGTGTTTAGAACGCTCCGGGATAAAATATCAGCTCATTGCAAATACAGAACGATTAGGTACAAACAGATCGTATAATTCTGCAATTACTCAGGCAAATTATCCCATTATTGTGACAACTGATGCCGATGTTTTTTTTGAACCCGCGGCACTTAATTATCTTATCGGGCGGCTTTTGAGCAATGAAAAAATTGCAGCGGTTACCGGAGAACTCAGGCCATTGATGAATACCAGTAGTATTACGAAGCTGGAAGCAGTATATCGCTCGTTTTATGGTCGCATGTGTGATTGGGAAAGCGCTCTTGATTCGACATACAATTTTAATGGAGCCCTTGTTGCTTTTCGTTCAGATCTCATAAAGAGGATAAATGATAAACACGGAGCTGATGATGCAAATACTGCATTTGAAGCAATCCGGAAGGGATACCGGGCAGTTTACGAGAGTAAAGCTATTGTTTATGAGGATATTCCCCGGAGTTTTAAAACCCAGTATCGACAGAAGACGCGAAGGGCAACAGGACTCATTGAAGCAACCTTGTCAAATCTGGATCTATTAGGGAAAAAAACCTGGTTTTCACAACTCTTTTATCCGCTGCGAATTTTTATGTATTTATGCACACCAATCCTTTTTTTCGTCGGTCTGGTCGTATTCTCGCTCTGGATATTCCAGTTTAATCCAATCTTATTTCCTGTACTATTTTTACTCCTGATAGTTGTAGGAATATTCTGGAGACAAAATCTGGTTTTTGCTTTTATCATAAACCAGTTTTATCTTCTGGCAGGCTTACTGAATCTTGGTAAAGATGTTCGGGTATGGGAAAGTACATCTGATAAAAAAAGGGTTAAATCTTCTTAAAAAATGTTTTTTTAAAAAATTAAACCTTAAAATCCCTTTTTCTGATCTCCCGCAAACTCACAGTATTAGTCCAGATGCATATTTTTAAAAACGATTATTTCCTCGCGATCGTTACATACCCGGAATGGGATACACTGGTCGAGGGGCGGGTTCCTCTCTTTGACCGGGTCATCTCCCGCTCGATTAACTCGTGGGTGTGTACTTCGCGGAACAGCCCGGTTGCCGCGTCTACCACAATCGCCATCTGCTCTATAAACGGGGTGTAACACGCGAGATAGCCCCCGGATCGCAGCAGAGAATACGCGTGCGTCACATGCTCGGGCTGGATCTGCAGATCGAGATGCACAACATCATAACTCCCTTCCGCTGCAAGAAAGTCAGCGGCCACCGCTTCCACATTCGGCAGTTTTGCCTCGGTAATGTTCTTCATCGCAAGAGCGGAAAATTCCGGGCGCACCTCATACGTCTTCACGGTCTTTGCTACACCGCCGAAATAGATCGCGGCAATCCCGCTGCCGGTACCGGCATCGAGTACATCGTCGTTGTGGTTCATGCCGGTGTAGGCGATGACAAGCCCGATGTCCTTTGGGAGCATCGGGGCTCCTGACCGTTTGCCATAGGTAAAAAAATCGGTTGGCCGTGGGATTCTGACCGTGAACTTCGCACCGTTGTGGGTTGTCAGGATATCCCCTCCGGAGAGTCCTACCAGCTGGTTAAGGTCCATCTGTCCCTTATCGGTGCCGAGCGTGCCTGGCCCGGCTTTGACAAAAAATTCCCTTCCCTCTCCAATGAGGAGTACGCGGTCACCCGGTTCGATCATGAGCTGGAAAGACGTATGATCGCTTCTGCGATATCGCCTTTTGTTGCGACGAGGGCTTCTTTTGCCTTCTCTTCAGAGACGTTTGCCTGAGCCGCCACCATGGTGATATCCTCAAGTAAGATCTCGGGTGCTGCCGGTTCAAACCGGATATCCCCTACGACCTGGTACGTGGTGGTTCCCTGCATGGTCATCGCTGAAACCTCAGCGGAATCGAAGATGTAATTGCCTTTCGGTGTCTTGATGACAATACTCTGCACATCTTCAATCTGCTCGACCTGCATGCCGAGCTTCTTCATCATCGCCTTCATCTGGCGTGGATTGACATTTCCCGGAAGCATCTTTCTCACTACCCTGCCGTACTCTTACTGCTACTCCGTAATTAAATGCAAGCATCTCCGTGCCTGAAATTACTGCAGCGCCGCATGCAATAAGGCGGTCATCACTCGTAACAACAAGCACATCATCTCCCGCGCGTATATTTGGATCTGCAGCGATCACGTGTTTTGCAAAGGCATTCTTGCCTTGTGCGACAAACGCTGCCACATCCTCCCTGATAACGACACGGTAGCCTGGTGAAGGTAGCAGTGTCTGGAGACGCTTTGCCCCTTCGATGCCCAGTGTCAGCCTGCCGTCCGAAGCCCGGACTGTTGCAAGGCGCACACCACCCAAAAGAATTTGTCGTATCCGTCCGGTAGTAGAGAAAATAAACGTGCAGTCTTCACAGAAGAGCCCGGTACCTACGCCACCGCCGAACTGATAATCAGCGATTGTCTGGACTCGCCGCAGCGAACTGTTCTCCGAGTATCCTGTTGACACGATTCACAAACTCCTGCTCTGCTGTTTTCGGGATATATGCGCCCGCCGCGATCTTGTGCCCGCCACCCCCGCCGCCGTATTCTGCGGAAGCGTCACTAAGTGCCTGCTGGAGATCGATTCCTTTTTCCACTACCCGCTCGTTTGTCCTCATGGATACTTTTGTCAGACTGGTGTCTTCAGGCACCTCGCACATGACCAGTATGGGTTTTTTGCTGTTAAGTTTCGAGAGTGCCATACCAGCGCCGATACCGACAATCGTGTCGGGATACCGCCCGCCAACATGGATCCACTGGAGGTTTTCCAGTTCTTTAACTCCGGTATCAATAATATACTGGAGCAGGTTGCGGATGAACGCGCGGTGGTTGTTGAGCATGTGCTCGGCGTCCCGGTACGCGATGCCACGATCCCCGCGAAGAATTGCACTGCCAACCTGCGGTTTTGACCAACGCCCGCAGGCATTAAGCACCGTTGCATACTCCTGAGCATTGCGCAGCGGTGTCCTGGGGATTTCATCGGGGAACCCATAGGTTTCCGCAAGGAGCCGGTCAACCCGCTCCCCGTTGGCGATCAACTGCTCAGTAAGTGCGGAGATGATTGTCCTGCGGTTTCCAACCGTCATCTCTTCCCAGACAAACCAGCGCCTGTCATCATTCTGCTGCCGGATCCCGAGGCGTTTTAAGAATTGCCGGGCACCTTCAGGATTGTTGCTTATCCCTTGTATGAACGGGTCATCATTGTACGCGAGTGAAAGGTGGAGAGGGCGGGTGGCGGTGCCATAGCAGTTCAGGTCGCGTTTTCTGACCTCCACATTGCCGTGCCGGAGGCCGTCTTCCACGATCAACTCGCGAACCGGGCCGGTAAGTCCGCAATTCTCCCTTGCCATCATATCGCCGACATTACCGATAATTGCGAGTTTGGCGAGATCGGTATTACTGCAGTCCATCTGTTTTGCCACAAGGTAGGTTACGCCTGCAGCGCTCATCCGGGTATAGCCATACGGAAGACAGTTCACCTGCGTGTACTTCCGTTCCGCAGGTTGGCTTACATGGTGGTCGATTATGATAGTTTCTTTGTCTGAAAGCCCACGCTCAAAAAGAAGATTCTGCTGTCCGGCACCAAGATCGGTAAAGATTTTAAGGGATGTATCAGACGGGACCTGTGGCATCGTTAACGGCTCAAGCTGCCGGACAAAAACGGAGCGGACAGGGATCCCAAGCCTTGTGATCGCCTGCGAGAGGATCGCCTCACTGGCAATGCCGTCCGCATCGATGTGGGAGATGATGGTTATTTCCGGTGCTGCCACGATCTGTTCTGCGGCAGCCTTCACATCATCGCAAAAACCCATTGCATATTATTTAGGGAGTTCATACACATGAATTGTGCTGGGTATGCGACCGGAACTGATGGAAGGGTTTCTGGAAGACGGGTTTATCAGTCCTGCCAGAATGCGTGTGGTTGATGCAAATGCGATGTCACTGGGGGTAACCGAACTCCAGTTGATGGAGAGCGCGGGTCAGGCACTTGCTCATATGGCACGTGCTGTAAGCCCGAAACGGATTCTGGTTCTGTGCGGCAAAGGCAACAATGGCGGTGACGGGATGGTGGCCGCCCGTCATCTCCAGCGGGGAGCAGACACTGATATCTGCTATCTTAATTCCGGAAAACGGAGTAGTGCCTGCGAGCACCAGCTTGCAGCATTAAAGCGCTGCCGTGTTACCCTTCACCCGTTCCAGTGCAGCGACGATCTTGTGGCACTGCGTTCCCTGTTTGAGAAGGCCGATGTGATCATTGATGCCCTCCTTGGCATTGGTGCAACCGGTTCCATGGGTGAGCCACTCGTATCCTGCATTATGATGGCGAATGCGTCCAAAGCGCAGATCATCGCTGCTGATGTCCCCACTCCGGGAATGCGTGTGAACCGGATATGCGCATTCCATCGGGCCAAGATTGAAGGATCTACGGTCGTTGATATTGGCATTCCCCTGGAAGCAGAGTGCTGTGTCGGTCCCGGTGATCTCACTCTTCTTCCTTCCAGAGGACACAAGGTGCACAAGGGATCTGGAGGAGAAGTACTGGTTATCGGTGGGGGGCCATACCAGGGAGCACCCTGGCTTGCCGGGCTGGGGGCGCTGAGGGCAGGTGCAGATATCGTTCGGATTGCATCGCCGGTTTTTGAACCAATTCCCGATTTGATCTATGAACGTCTGGATGGGGAGAGGATTGGTGAGGAGCATATCGAACGGTTGATTATTCTTGCAGAGCGTGCCGATGTAGTCATATGCGGGAACGGGTTGGGAACTGAGAGTCACGGTGTGATTCATACAATCGCACCCCACTGTAAAAAGGCAGTGATTGATGCTGATGCCCTGCGGCTGCCTTTGCCGGTCGCAAAGAATGAAACACTCTATACCCCACATTCCCGTGAGTTTACCCGAATCACCGGAGTCAGCCTTCCGGATAGTACACGAGAACGCGCATTGGTTGTAATGGGTGCGGGGATCAAGGGAACCGTACTTCTTAAAGGACATATCGATATCATAACTGATGGGAAACGTGTGCGGTTCAACCGGACCGGGGACCCGGCAATGACGGTGGGGGGCACGGGTGATGTGCTTGCCGGGATTGCCGGTGCACTTCTCTGCCACCTGCCCGCCTTTGAAACAGGGTGCATTGCTGCGTATGTTAATGGCCGGGCAGGGCAGATCGTTGCGGCCGAGCGGGGCGAGGGCATGCTTGCTTCTGACCTCGTGGACAGGATTCCTGCGGAATTATTCAAAGAAAGGTGCTTGAATGGTTGAATTTACTCATATCCAGAATGAGCGTGCGCAGATGGTAGACATCAGCGGGAAAGCTGATGTCGTGCGTGAAGCAACAGCCTCCGGGAAGATTTTTTTAAAAGAGGAAACCCTGGCTGCTATCCGTGAAGGGAACGTCGTCAAAGGGAATGTTCTTGCCACCGCCCGCGTTGCGGCAACGCTTTCGGTGAAAAATACCCCTTCTCTTATCCCCATGTGCCATGCAATCCCCGTCAGTGCGATTGTCGTTGATTTCACGGAAGGGGAAGGATTCATTGAGGCAACGGTGCGTGTGAAATCCACCGGAAAGACCGGTGTAGAGATGGAGGCGCTTGTCGGGGTTTCAATTGCGCTGCTCACGGTCTGGGACATGGTGAAGTCAGCAGAAAAGGATAAAGACGGGCAATACCCGGTAACGCGGATTGAAGAAATCCGTGTTATTGAGAAGCGCAAGGGATAATTATCCCTATAGTTCCGGTTGCTGCCTGTGCCGGAGTACTTTAATAGCCCTCCGGTTAAAGTATGTGGGAATACGGGATCCGTCCCGTTGAAAGGAATGTAGCTTTTTTTAAAAAAAAAGCCGAACCTTAGGTGAGTATCATGGTAAAATCGATGTACGCCTTCGTCAGGGAGGCATGGAAAGTACCCGCAAAGAGTGGAGTGAAAGAGCTCCTCTGGAACCGCATGCAGGAATGGCGCCGTGAGGGCAGCGTTGTCAGGATAGAGCGCCCTACCCGCATTGACCGTGCACGCACGCTCGGTTACAAGGCCAAACAGGGTATCGCAGTTGCACGCGTGCAGGTCCGTCGCGGTGGACGCAGGGTATCCAGGTACGTCCGCGCACGCCGGTCGGCGCGTATGGGGAAGAACCGTTCCACGGCAGGAAAGAGTATCCAGCGAATTGCTGAAGAGCGCGCTTCAAAGCGATTCCCGAACATGGAAGTGCTCAACTCCTACTGGGTCGGGCAGGACGGGAAACTGAAATATTA
>Ga0307378_10007402_pt1 | contig 14792 bp, 13 predicted proteins | sample UN1MG_FD_202238 | JGI IMG/M metagenome (GOLD analysis project Ga0307378, IMG submission 202238) | Soil microbial communities from Risofladan, Vaasa, Finland - UN-1 | ecosystem: Environmental > Terrestrial > Soil > Coastal area > Acid sulfate soil | place: Finland: Risofladan, Vaasa | collected...
TTTTACATCGATATCTCCGCTCAATTATTCTGTAAATTTTACGACTTTTACACCGTACACAAAAAACACGATTTTTTTGCCAACAAAATTTTCTGAAATGAAGCCTTGCTTTGTTTTCTGTTTTGCCTATAAATTCAAATGTTTCTATATCCATGACACTAATTTAAATAATTATAATTTAGTGTCAGATGTTTTATAATTACCTAAAGAAATTATGTCAATATTTTGATACAATCTTAATTATAACTTGTATAGCTTTATAAAATTCCGACATATTAATATCAGTTGCACAAAGGTGGTATATACTTTCATCCTCTTTCGCTATTGAATACGTAATATGAATATGAAATTCATATCTGGCAGTGGATGGAAAATATCCTGAGTTTACATAATTCTGAAAATATTCTTTTGGAAAGTTGTAAATGGTATCAGGAAAATTATATGTGAGTAAAGTATCTTTTAAGTTTGATGATATAATCACATAGCCGATATCATAATTATGTCTTATTGTGCAAGGATCAAATCCAACAATATAACCTTCAGCTTGATATAGATTATCATCATTTTTATTGCATGCAGCGAATAATAAACAAAAAAGGAATAGACTCTTAATGATTTTTGACATCATAGTATAGAAAGAATCCTCATTATGGTTGAGTTAGCGTTCGTTTGATTTCTGAAAGGGGAGTGAAGTTTTCAACTGATTACTACCTTGGCATTGTTGCCACAAATGAACGCTAACGGCCCGGCAATAAAATTTAGTAGGTGTTGCCTGCCGAAGTACCGGCCTACAAAGCTCCTTCTTTAGCCAGGTCATAGTCCCGGTACAAGGAAGGCATGGCGCGCTTTTTGCCATCCAGGTACAAATTTTCTGAGTTATACGAGTGTCGCGATACAAAGTTGGCAGATGAGTAGTTATTTGTCACGGTACACAAAGTATAAATAGGGCAGGGGAGCGGTCCGGATTTGTCTTGGTTTACTTTGTTATCTAGAAGGCAGGAACGGTTTGCAAAAACCGTGACAAACCTATTAATTTTATTGTCCGTGTTATGGTTAGTTCTATTTCTTTCTATGAATTATATTTCAGAGATATCTGGATTTGTCTTGATAGATTAATAGATCGTATGGCATAATAAGTTATTTGTCAGTGATATATGGAATTTGCTCTGTCTTAAAATTTATAAATAGCTCCAATTGTTATAGCATTAAAAGAAACAATATTATCAAGTCCAGTCCCTATATTAAAACCTGAAGTTTTACCTTTTAAAGAGCCATCCTTAGTGGTGACATAATAATAACCAAAGCTTAAAATATTGAGGGATGTTTCCAGTGATAATTTGTCGCTAATATCATAAGAAAGACCCGGGTAAATATTTATGTATGACCTGGTGATTTTTGGTCCGTCAGTGGTTGATCCTCCAGTTTTTACACTTGAATTGGAGAATTCCAAACCAATGTTTCCCTGGCCAAATACAGAAAACTTATCCCATTTTATAGCATAATAACGCAAAAAAGGACTTCCCCCAATAGTGGAAGAGTTAGTTATGGTTTCAGTAGTAACACCTGTTTTTCCTCTAGAGAGAGAAATATCAAATGCAAAGCCTATAGCAAATTTTTCAGACAAGAATTTTCCCACTTCTGGCGAAAGGTCAAAACTATAATTAGAAGTCTCTTGTGTTGTTGTGGTTCCATCGTCGGTTTTATGATTGGAGGTATTAAATTTTAAATTTCCTCCCACAAAAAACTGTGCATTTAAATTGACACAGAATAAAGAAAATAAAACAATTAAAAAAACTTTAAATGTTTTCATAACCATAGTAATTTAAAGTGATGCCTACTCTTTGGTTTTTCGGCCTACACCTGTTTGAAACAAAATATTATTAGTTGTCCAGTATTTTCTGTTATGGTTAGTTTTTAAGGTACTATCTAACGTGCAGGGAACCATTGAATTAACCATAACGGCCCGGCAATAAAATTTAGTAGGTGTTGCTGAGTGAGTGAAGGCTGTGGCCACCAAAGCTCCTTTGAGGCAGAGTCCCGGTACACAGCCGGAAGGAGCGAAGCATGGCGCATTTTTTGCCGTCCAGGTACATATTTTCTGAGTTATACGAGTGTCGCGGTACAAGGTTTATAGCGAGCAGAAAACAAGTCAAGGTACACTAAATTTTATTAAAAGCAGGTGCGCGGTTCGGATTTGTCTTGTTTTACGAAGTTGTCTAAGTGGCTGGAAATAAATGCAAAAAATGTGACAAACCTATTAATTTTATTGTCCGTGTTAGCCTTAGTGATTTATTTTTATCACCTTAAAGAGGTTTGTCTGAATCTTTTGGCAGAATGATGTACAGTCAGGATGTGTATGGTCAGGGTACTGGTAATTTTATAGATGATTCTAAAATTGCCTAGAATAATTTCTCTTATTTTATCATTCTTCCCAATTTCGGGAACCATTCTACCGATTCTAGGATTACTTTCCAGATGTTTTATTACATCAATAATTCTTTCGAGAGTCAGGGCAGCATATTTGACTGAGTCTTTTGATATATACTCAGCAATTGATTTTAAGTCATCTAAGGATCTTTGAGTCCAGATTATTTTAACCATGTTTTAAGCTCTTGCTTTACTTGGTCAGTTGTAAAGATCCTTCCATCTTCAACATCTTTAAGACCTTCCTCGATCTTATTTAGAACGACAAGTTCTTCTACGAGTTCATCAACCGTGAAGTTATCTGGTAATCTGTCGATTGTCTTTTTTACTTTGTCCTTGGTTAACATAATGTCAAATTTATTATTGCAAAGATAATAAAAAGCAGGAAGCTATGAAAGTTCAATAGAGGCAGTGCACGAACTCATTAAGGCTAACGGCCCGGCAATATGGGGAGGTTGTGTTACCCGACGCAAGCATCCGGGCAGGATCCAGGTACTTTAGCCAGAAAGTTGTCACGGTGCAAGGAGGGTATGGCGCACTTTTTGCCGTCATGGTACAAAGTTTTGTGAGCATTACGCGTGTCGCGGTACAAGTTTGATCGGAGCCACGAATTTATCCCCGGTTACAAAGTTGGTGGCGGGCACTGGCGCAGTGTCGCAGTACAAATTGTCTCGGAGCCAGAAAATTGTCAAGGTGCAGGATTTCAATTGCGTGCTGATGCGCGTGTCCGGGTGCAACAACATTTATAAATTTGTCTTGAGTGCAGGAGCAAAAGCAAAAAGTGTGACAAACAACTTACCCATATTGTCCGTGTTAGGTGTAGGGATTGTTGTTAATATCTTTGCATGTTTGAACTGTATAACATGTTTTAGTTTAAAAATTTCTCTTATAAATTGATTATCTACATTTTGCAATGACGATAACAGGATTACTTGTTGGAGAGTATGATCTTAACCAATCCAGTTTTGAGTATAATTTTAAAGTTTTTTCAGGATTGTCTTTAATCCAATTAGTTATTTCTTCTGGATTTAATGTGAATATAATTTCATTATTCTGTGTAATTTCTTGAGGTCTGATAGGTAAAAAAACATTTATATCGTCGACAAAACCTGATTTATTATTTTCCTCAATTTTGCAGATATTAGTTATTTTATATTTTTTATCAAAAAAGCCGGTAAAAGTATTATTATCAAATTGCAATTGAAAGAATAGATAATCATTGTTTTCTGAGATATTTTTAATAAAGTAATATTTAGCACGTAGTTCATTTATATTAGTAATCTGTTCCATTATTTCAGGTTTTGGATTATTTTCCCCCACATCAAATACGAACATAGGGATTAAGGAACTTTCTGTTATTTGAAATACTGTATCATTAAATTCATCTTTTAAAAATAATTGGTTATTCCATCTAAAATAATTTGGATTCATACCAAATGAATTAAGCCCTCGCCAGTTTTTCCTCTCCCAAAAAAGATAGTTAGGAAATATTTTAACAATTGAATCCCTAGTGAAAAGAATGATTCTTCGTTTATCCCACCCAGTGAAATTAACAATATTTGAAACGAATAAATCTGCTTTTAGGTATTGACTAAGGTTAATATGAGGAGTACCAATTTTTGGATCTACTTTTTCATCTATCATTACAGGTAGTTTAAAACTACCTCTAAATTTACCTTCTAAGTCATATTCTTTTATATCATTATTGTATCCTAGTGCATAAATAGTTTTACTATATATATTATAAAGGTTGGAACCTAAATAGAATTCTTCAGGTCCTCTTCCTGATTTTCCAATACCCCTGATGAATTTACCTGTTTTTCTGTCGAAAAGAAGAATTGGTCCCATAGCACTATACCCTGAATTTCGAGCAATTATGTAATCATCAGTTACAGTAATTAAGGGATAGAATAACATGCTTTGATCAGTTTCTTCAAGACGTATGTATTCAATATCATCAACAAACTGGCTAATCTTTATTTCTTTCTGATTTTTAAGAGCAGATAATATGTCGACAATATCTGGCCCATTTGATTTTTTTGAAACAGAATTACATGATGCTAGAGAAATACCAAGAAATAAGAAAATTATTTTATTCATTTTTTTGATTTTTACAGTGATACAATAGGATAGGGGAAGAACTATTTGTAAAACTAATTATTGTCTGAAGGCACCCGATCCTTACACCTAACGGCCCGGCAATAAAGGGCGTTTGTGTTGCTGAGTGAATGGAGGCTGGAGTAGGAAGTATCATCGGGGTAGAGTCCAGGTACCAGCCGGAATGAACGAAGCATGGCGCGGTTTTTGGAGTCATGGTACAAACTTTCGGGCGTATACGCGTGTCGCGGTACAATGCTGCTAGAAAGCAGGTTAGTAGTCATTTTATTGTTATTTTATTAACAGCACTGGCGCAGTGTCGCGATACAAACGGTCAACGGAGCCAGGAATTTGTCATGTTAGTGAATCTTTATTGCTGGCACTGGTGCGGAGTCAGGGCGGTGCGATATAAGGGTCACGTTATAAGAAAGCAGAAAGTGCAAAAACCGTGACAAACAAATGACCTTTATTGTCCGTGTTAGCAGTTGACATTTATGTTATTTTTAGTCATGCCAGATTTTCTTTTGGAATACGGCAAACTCATGAAATCTTACACCATTTATAAAAAGGTTTCCAGCAATCCCTCCTAAATAACCTAAGTAATCACAATTTTGGGAGTAAACTGCAGCACCCAAATCAGCACCACAGGTTCCATCTGAAAAAACATATACATATTGATCTTGAAACAGATATTCTGCCACTCCGGCGGAACCATCTTTACAAATTCGATTTTTTGCGAATTCTTTTACCTTATCTCGTATACAATCTGGGCAGTCTTCAATTTTCTCACAACTTCCAGTCAGTAAGGTAAGAAAGAAAAAGAATACTATTAGTTTTTTCATGGTTGAGTGATTTTAAATTATTTACCCAAAAAACATGCCAAGTTGTTCTTTAGCCGAGTGTTGACTGCTAACGGCCCGGCAATAAAATTAGTAGGTGTTGCTGAGCGAATGGAGGCTGTGACTAGAAAAGCTTTTTCGGGGTAGAGTCCCGACACACAACCGTAATGAGCGAAGCATGGCGCGTGTTTTTGCAGTCCAGGTACAAAGCTAGTTGAGTTTTACGAGTGTCGCGGTACAAAGTTGGTAAGTGACCGGGAATTTGTCCCGGTGCAGAAATGATTTAAACGGCTACTGGCGCTGTCGCGGTACAGGCATTACGTATTTGTCTTGGTTGCAGGAGCAAAAGCAAAAACCGTGACAAACCTATTAATTTTATTGTCCGTGTTAGCGGTTGGAATATTTTTTGTCAAGATATTTAAAAGATACCTTATGAGCATTAATAAAGTCATGGTAAGGCAGAGAGATTGTCAATTTATAGAGTTTTTAAGTTCTTGTCACGTTGAGAGTTAAACAATTATCATCAGAAGATTTAAAGCAATCAGATATATAGAAAGTTGTACTACAAAGATGAGACTTCTCTTTGATTTGTGGTAATAGTAATAATCATTATTAAATCCTTTTATACGCTTAAAAGTTAAAAGTCAATTGAAATTATTCTTTAACCCTAATATTTCAAACTGATTTAAAACATCGGCGGAAATGGCAAGTTTATGGTGATTTCAGTGCTTCTGCAGATAGCAAAAATACCATTTCCATTTATTATATTCTCTTTAAGATAGACAGGTTCAGAAAAAGGATCGCTTTTATTTATAAGATAGGTATATAAATTCTTTTCATATTCGTATAATTCCCGGGGAATGGAAAGTAGCTTGATCCTGACTGATCCTAACCAAACAATGGGAGAATAGTTATTATGAAAAGGAACCAAAATTGTAAAGAGGAACTTATCAGCATTTATTTCACTCCCGTCAAAGATATATGCATTTACCTGAGATATTTTGCTGCCCTGTTCATCATTAAAACAAGCATGATGACGTATTTTCAGGCCCGGTAATTCAGAATAAAATCCATGGGTATTTGTTTCTCTGATAATAAAATCAGTTGGACCGGAATATGGAATTGGATTTGGGAATGGATAAAAAGTACCTTTCCCATACACTAATAAGATATAGTACGGATTCTTAGATTTAAGGTTAATTAAAGAAATATTAAATATTCCGTTATATGCGCTATCAAAAGGATGATAACAGGATAAAGGTTCAGCTACAGTAACTTCTTTATTTATTGAAATAAGCGTAATATCTGGAGGAGTCTCTGGAACAGTTGATTCTGCATAGATTTCGGGGGAATCATTTTCTCTTGCCAATAATAAATATTTCTGACCTGAAATAAAATTTACATCATCAGGTAATTCAAAATAAAAAAAATTCTTTAGATTTTGTACATTTTGATAACTATAAATCGACTCATCTTTAGAGGATATCAAAAAGAAAAAATTTCTTAGGGAGTCCTCTATATCAGTCTGGTATTCACTCTGAACTGATTTTTCAAAAATAAAGCGCAAATTATTCCTTTTGTCGTTTAGATCAACATAAGAGTATTTATAGTTATTTGTATCATCGTCAATAATTCCAATACAACACAAACTCTCAGGCAGATCCGGGCGATAATACCTGTCATTACTTTCACAAAAAGTAAAAAGCACTGTGATTATTATTAAAATGGTTGACAGTAACTTAATTGATATTTTTTTTAGAGGATTCACCATGGTAAAGTCTCATTTTTTAAAATCTAAATCAATGGTGAGAAATTAATTTTAAGATTGGAACTTCTGCAAATTGCAAATACACCGATTCCGCCTTTTATATTACCCCCAAGGTAGATCGGTTCGGTAAACGGATCTCCCGCTGTTTTCTTATAGGTATAGAGACTCTTTTCAAAATGATATAATTCTTTAGGGACAGACAGAAGTCTTATTCTGATGGCCTTGAATACTACATACGGGCTATATCCGTCCCAATATTGAATATAAACAGATATTGAGCATTTCGGATCCGGTATTTTACTCCCTTCAATTAAAAAAACATGAGCCGGTGATGCTTCAAGCTTTATTTGATTTTCGGTACAAACATAGTGATACGTATTTAAACCCTGCATTTCAGAAAAGAATCCGGGGGTATTACTTTCAGTGATTGAAAAATCCAAAAATACGGGATAAGGGGCGAAAGAACTCGAGAAGGAAAATCCCCATCCTTCAACCATAACTGCATAATATAAGTTTTGATCTTTATTAAATGAAAAATTGATGGTAACATACTTGGCAGCAGTATCTCTGTCACATCCATTGGGTATGGGCAAAGTTGCTTTACCTCTGTTTATTGAAATGAGTTTAAGTTTTGAAGGAGATTTTGTAGGAATTATTTCAGCAGAAATTTCCTGTACGCTCTTTTCCTTTGCATGGAGAAAGTATTTTTCTTCGGGATTAAAAACAACACTGTCAGGAATTCTCAGATCAATAATCTTTTTAACAGTTGAATCTGAGAAATACCGGAATAATTCCTTTTCCGACGATGAAATAGTAAATTCAAACTCCCTTATTGAATCCGTCATTTCTTTAGGATATTCTGACTGAAATGATTTCTCAAAGGACAGATGACGCAGACTGGATTGATGTATTAGAGGCTCATAGTGACTGGAACTCGCAGTATCATCAATATCAATAATTCCGAAGGCACAAAGTTTTTCCGGAACATCCGGACGATAATACCTGTCGTTGCTTTCACATCGTATCAATAATACCATTACCAGACAGATTGCCGGATATTTTGAATATGATTTCAGAAGCTGCTTCATTATTTGACTGATAAAGGATTCCGTATTGCACTAAAATTTAAATGTTACTGTCAATGAAGGCATTATCGGGAATAGGGAGATGTTTTTGAAGTAATATATCTGTTCCTCCTCATCCCAGGTCTTTTTGAAATAGAACGTATTCTTGTGATTATAAGCATTATAGATATCTGCATCAATAAATATTGAGAATCTCCGTTTATATATGATCTTTCTGAATGAGATATCTAGCCTGTGATAATCGAAATACCTGATATTATTCTTTGTTTCGAAGAACTCACCGTATGATGTTTCATGCATGTAAATTGTTGCCGGAGCTCCTGATTGATAAACCCAGTTCAAACCAAAGCTGACAGATGGTTTAAAGTAATACTTCATGGAAAGGTTAAACGTATGAGGTCTGTCAGCACCTGAAGGGATCCATATCATTCCTTCAGGCGATCCCCATTCCCTTTTTGACCTCGAATATGTATAACTCACACTACCCGTAACTTTGCCTTTACTCTTTATTAATCCAGCCTCAATCCCATACGCTTTCCCTCTAACCTTGTCAATCATATCCACAAAAGATGTGTCGATAATGAAACTTGCACCCGGTTTGAAATCAACCATGCCTGATATTTTCTTATAATATCCGTCAAGGGTCCAGATAATTTTATCTTTTATATTTCCCTGAAAGCCTGCAGAGATCACATCTGATATTTCCGGGCCGAATTCTTTATAAACGGGAAGCCAGAGCATTGTTCTAAGTCCTGCATTCGATCCTTCAATGGAGTGATCAGACTGGCTCAATCTCACATAATTGATATGTGGAGATATGATTCCTCCGTCATTATAGGAGATCCTTAATCTGGGTTCGGGAATAATAAAGCTTATATCTCTTTTAACTATTCCGGTAAGCCTTATACCAGCATCGAATTTGATATTTTCAGCAGGAAGAGCCGTTGTTGATATGAAAAAGGCCGTTTCGTTAACAATATCATCTTCTCCGAAATCAATCCGGTTACTGTTATCATCTATCGAATTCAGGGAATAGTTATTCTGTGAGAAATACCTGAACCTGTTTGAGACACCTGTATTAAAACTAAATTTTTCCTTTTACCAGGTTAATTGATAGAAGTGTGGCAACATTATGAACTGTCGGATAAAAAGAAAGAAGAGTTTCTGATGAACCTGTTTTATAAGATCCGTGGAGTAATTCTTCCGATTCTGAATAGATTTTCCTTCCTATTGATATCCTGTTATAGTTAAGGTCAATTTTCCATTTCACTGCTCCGTTGGAAGAAGGTAGCCAATGAGCGGAATGAACCATGTTATTCCAGCCTGTCGATACTCCTTCGATATATTTAATCAGGGTATCACCGCTCTGGCTTTCGAACCTGTTTTCATCTTTCCCGTTATCGTAGTTACCGAAAAACAGATATGAAATATCTCCGTATTTCGATGAGGAATGAGAAAGTCTTAAGAATCCGTCGAAAAAAGAATATTTGTTGGGAGGAAGAAAACCACCGACTTCCTCCGGGACGATCTTTTTAAGGATCGGGGCATAAATAAAATAGTTACCGGCTTTAATACCTGCCGTCATTTCCCAGTTTATTTTTCTTAGAGGAGTTTCCACTATTAAACCTGAAGATAGAAGTCCCAGCCTGAACTGTAATCTGAGAGAATCGGAATGGATCTTTCTGAAATCAAGACTTATTACCGAAGAGGCCCCGTTACCGAGTTCGGCAGGGAAATAATCCTTAAACAGTTCAGCACTTTCGAGGAAATCGAGGTCATACGGAGATACGATACCAAGTAGATGACCGGGAAGAATAAAATAACAACCATTAGCAAGAACGACGTTCTGTCCGGGACCTCCCCCTCTTACATATATATCTGAGGTACCATCTTTCCCTGAAACTACTCCGGGCAGCATCTGAATTGACTTCAAAAGGTCGGGTTCGCTGAACTGTTTTGGAGTCTCATGAATTGCAGCAGGAGCTATAATAAAACTACCACGGGATGTTATCACGATGTTTTTTGTAGAATCCCCTGTAATGACCACCTCACTTAGCTCAACAGGAGAAGGTCTCAACTGTAAGTCGATAACAGTATCGGATCTTAATTCGAATTTCACGGACTCTGATTTGTAACCAAGTACTCTGGCAGTTATGTGTTTAGTTCCTGGAGTGGTGGTAAAAGAGTATACACCGGTATATCCGGAGATCATTTGTCTTCCGTCAGGCTCTAAGAATATATTAGCACCCTGAATAGCTTTTTCTTCTTCATCAGTGACTATTCCTGATATTTTAAACGGTTGTGAAAATAGGGATGTGCCGATTAGAAGAAACAGGGCCAGAAAAAAATATCTTTTTTTCATGGCAATTATTGATTTGTTTTTTACTTTCGACAGGTTAGTTTATGTGGGAACAGAACATTTTATATTAATAATCGTTTCAGTCTGGTATACAATCCGGACAGAACAAAACATTAAACAATCGCAGTATCCTTACATTGACTAATTTCACAAAGACTGTACCAGTTTTGAATGAAAATTTCACTTATATTTAAGAAGAATACAATAGAATTATTATTCTGTTTTAGCATTTTTTGAAAGTGTTATGAAAATTATTAAGAGTTAAGTTGTTATTTAGTTATAATTATTTAGTGTTCCTGGAAACTTACTTTTACTTTGGTAAAGGAGCATCCCGATAAATCGAGGTAAATTGTGTTAGATAAGGAAAACATAGATTAAGGCACGTACTTCAAAACTATTGCTTGTACATGAGAGAGTACTGAGCCATTTGGCAGGGCAATTTCTAACCGCTAACGGCCCGGCAATAAAGGGAGGTTGTGTTACCCGACGCAAGCACCGGATAGAGTCCTGGTACTTTAGCCAGAAAGCTGTCACGGTGCAAGGAGGGTATGGCGCACTTTTTGCCGTCCGGGCACAAGTTTTATTAGCAATACGCGTGTCGCGGTACAAGGTTGATCGGAGCCGCGAATTTATCCACGGTTACAAATTTGGTGGCGGGCACTGGCGCAGTGTCGCGGTACATACTATCTCGGAGTCAGAAATTTGTCACGGTGCAGGATTTTAATTGCGGGCAGATGCGCATATCCGGGTGCAACAGCTATTACAAATTTGTTTTGAGTGCAGGAGCAAAAGCAAAAAGTGTGACAAACAACTTACCTTTATTGTCCGTGTTAGCGGTTGTTTTTTTATTCTTTTAGCTTACCCTTTTTGATAAAACTAGTTACAATTTATAACGAAGTCAATTTAAACCTCATTCTTTCAAGTAAATCGTCATACGTTTTTATAAAATAATTACCTAAATCAAGTTCCAAATTTTTATAATCTATCGAATTCACGTCGCCTTTCTTACCAATCAATACAATTAGTTTAGGTCTATATACATTTAATCCATACCTAGATTTAAATTTTTCACGATTTTCTTTAATATCAAAATATTGACTATAAGTACGCAATTGAGCACAGGCTCTTAGAATTGATGAAGAATATCGTAATTTATTTTTTTCCCTGACAATTATTTTTGCTCTAGGCAACTTTAACTCTAAGATATCTGACAGACTATTCTTGTTTATTGGTTCTAATACAAAATCAGGTACTAAGTATTCGTCAATGCTTACATCCAAAACAACTTTTGAATGAGCGGATTTATATTCATCATTGATAATAAATTGTGGGTATCTTACGAAAAAATCATGTAAGTCTTCTTCTTTTGTTTTACTATCATTAATTAGAAATTCAAATTCATCAATAGCTTTTTTAAGTATAACGCTTTCAAGACTACATGTATAAAGGATATTGTGATAGTTGCCCAAATAATCTAAAAAACGATATTTACCATCTGGTGTTAATTCTACTAATCTAACTTTATCTCCAACAAAAGTCAATCCGAGTAACTTTTTATTATTTTCTTTTTCTCTTTCTTCTTTGTCAAATGAAATTACTTCTTGAGTCAGTTCTATTTCATCGTTTAATCCTAGATTATTGTCAATTAATTCGATAAGATCAATATCATTTAAAAAATCTAGTCTGCTACTTTTTCTTAGCTTGTCTGAAAAAATATTTTTGCATATTGAATACAAATATGTTTTGTAGTTACAGGTTAGTTTAAAATCTCTTTGGTTTGCTTTATCTTTAAGGATTAGAATACTTTCATGTAATGCATCTTCTGCATCTTCAATGCTACAATGATTTAAAAGTGCTAATCTTTGAATCGAAGGATAATTATCATGTAGAATAAAACTATAAATATTATTATCATTACTTACTAAACCACTAAGGATATCAATATTTGTATACTTATTCATATTAAGTAAGTTTTATAATTATAGATATAACCTGACGGCATTAAGTATATGTTATTTTTTTTTGTACTAAACATTTTTTCGTTGTTAGCTTGAGGGTTACACGGAATATTTCTGGACGAGATATGGCGGGAATGACCGCTAACGGCCCGGCAATAAAATTTAGTAGGTGTTGCTGAGTGAATGGAGGTTGTGACCACAAATTTTTCATCGGGGTAGAGTCCCAACACACAACCGTAATGAGCGAAGCATGGCACGTGTTTTTGCAGTCCAGGTACAAATTATCTGAGTTTTACGAGTGTCGCGATACAAGGTTGATTGCGAACCATATATTTATCCCCGGTTACAAATTTGATATGGTGTAGTGGCGCAGTCCGGATTTATCTGGTTTTACTTTGTTATCTAAAAAGCAGGAACGGTTTGCAAAAACCGTGACAAACCTATTAATTTTATTGTCCGTGTTATGTTTAGGCTTTTATTTAATTCTGCAATAAATATGTTCAAATCCATCAGCTGCTGAATCTGTAAAAATTAATGTGTCAGAAGAATGGAATATGAAAAAACAATAATCACAACGATCATGCCAGCTTTTGAAGAAGTTCATATAATGAGGATTAACATCGACTAAAATAATTAATGCAGAATCGTTATGGTTAAATATTGAAACTGTTTTTGCTATATGAAATTTACTTTCATATTTCAAAGTATCATTTGAGAAATATTTATATGTATCAAGTGAATCTAATTCAATCCTAATTGATTTTCCGGTATTTATTGGATTATAAGTTATTAATGCAATTCCTCCGTGTGTTTCAAGCCAGTCCCAGTTACCAATTAATTCAGGAGGAGTCTCCACATAGTTGGTGTTATCCACAAGATTTTCTTTAGAGCATGAAATTAAAAAAAGACTGAGGAGAAATATGATAAATTTTTTGGTCTTCAAAGTTTTAGGTTTTTTTGATAATTATTTAATCACAAACAAAAATTATTCCAAATTGATCAGGATTAGTCATTTGTTTTTACTCCCCTTGTGCTACAGAAATGTCCAGCTTAAACATAACGGCCCGGCAATATGGGGAGGTTGTGTTACCCGACGCAGCATCCGGGCAGGGTCTTGGTACTTTAGCCAGAAAGCTGTCACGGTGCAAGGAGGGTATGGCGCACTTTTTGCCGTCCAGGTACGAGTTTTGTGAGTTATACGAGTGTCGCGATACAAGTTTGATCGGAGCCGCGAATTTATCCCCGGTTACAAAGTTGGTTGCATGCACTGGCGCAGTGTCGCGGTACAAACTATCTCGAAGGCAGTAATTTATCACGGTGCAGGATTTGAATTGCGTGCTGATGCGCGTGTCCGGGTGCAACGGTTTTTACGAATTTGTCTTGGGTGCAGTAGTAAAAGCAAAAAGTGTGACAAACAACTTACCCATATTGTCCGTGTTAGCGTGTGTAAGATATTTATAATCTATACTTTAAGTTCAAAATAAACATTGGGAACCAGTATAATTCAGAATCTTTAAATCCCATACCAGGTATATAGTTTCTATAGCCATAAAGATCAAGGTATTTCTTGTTCGGAAATGAAGTTTGAAAATCAAAATATAATTTTAATCTTTTTGTCAATGAAAATTCATATCCAAACGAAAGATTTAATCCAAAAACAAATATATTGTGATTAACTTGCACAGGATCAGGGGTATCATCAAATTCAATCGGCGATTGATAAATACCCTTTTCGTAAATTATTGAATTTGTCAAAAACAAACCAATGTGGGGATAATTCTTAATATCAAAAGTTTTTCTCAAGTTTATATAAGATCCCAACTTCAAATAACCACCGGATTGTCTGCTCAAATCATATCCATAATTTGCGCCTTTAGTATGAGGGGTCAGGAAAAATCCAATAAAATCAAATGATTTTGTATAATTAATTGTATAACCTAAATCAATTAATGTTGTTAAGAATGGTTTAATATCAAGTGAGTAATTCAAATCTATAGTATAGGCAGGTAGTTGTAAAGCATTTATACCCAGGTATGAATTTTTACCAGTTTGTCCTGATAGATTTGAAATGATCAGGATGCACAGAATAGTCAGGATATATCGTTTCATCTTATTCGGGATTTGGCTATATGCACGCTAACGGCCCGCCGGTAGAATTAGTAAGCGTTGCTGAATGACTGTAGGCTGTGACCAGGAAATCTTCATCGGGGTAGAATCCAGGTACACAGCCGGAAGGAGTGAAGCACGGCGTGGTTTTTGCAA
>Ga0307378_10007404_pt1 | contig 14791 bp, 12 predicted proteins | sample UN1MG_FD_202238 | JGI IMG/M metagenome (GOLD analysis project Ga0307378, IMG submission 202238) | Soil microbial communities from Risofladan, Vaasa, Finland - UN-1 | ecosystem: Environmental > Terrestrial > Soil > Coastal area > Acid sulfate soil | place: Finland: Risofladan, Vaasa | collected...
GATCAAGCATGGTTCCTGGGTACTTGCTCTGACTGGCTCCAAATAACCTGTTAGGAAAATTGTAAAAAATGTCAAAAAATGCTCTTTCAAACATAGAGAACATCTACGTATTTTTACATAAAAAATAAAGGAGAGGATGAAGTTGGTGGTCTGGTGGGTTTCAATTGGGGCGCCGTTGTGAATTGTTATTCGAACTGCTACGCCAGGGGGGGGGGTGTTGTAGGTGAATGGTATGTAGGTGGACTCGTGGGCAGCAATGGCTCAGGGACTGGTCATCGTACCGGCGCCATACGCAATTGCTATTCGGTTACAGCCATTTTAGGAGGCGCACAGAAGGGAGGGCTCTTGGGAGCCGACTGGGGTGGCGAAGTCCACAATTGCTTTTGGGATATCGAGACCAGCGGTCGGACTACGAGTCACGGCGGGACGGGCAAAACCACAACCGAGATGCAGACCGCCGGCACATTTTTGAATACCGGCTGGGATTTCGTAGACGAGACGGAAAACGGCACGGAAGATATCTGGTGGATTCTCGAAGGGCAAGACTATCCCCGGCTCTAGTGGGAGCCGACCGAAGCCAGAGAATGATCCGCCGTGCGAAAAGGAAAAGGCTTTACGTTAATAGAGCTGATGGTGGTGGTTGGGGAGCCTTCTGTATAAACCGGCACAAGGATTTAAAGACTACTGAGAAATAGTGCTTACCGGCGAATTTCTAAATTCGGCATTCGAATTTTACCTGTGGGTGGGGTACAATTCCTAATCTGTTATTTTACGCTGTATCACTATGTCATCTACGTCAGCTAAAATCCTGTTAACCGGCTTGCCGGGCTGCGGCAAAACAACCGCGATAATGAACATTATAGCGAGTCTCGAATGCGAAAAAGTCGCCGGCTTTTACACGCAGGAGATTCGCGAAAATGGTAATCGCAAGGGTTTCCGCTTCAAACGTCTCGATGGTACTACCGGGATTCTTGCTCACGTTGACATTAAGGGACGTTTTAAGGTGGGCAAGTACGGCGAGGACGTTACCGGCTTTGAAAAAAATATCATGCCGATTCTGGATGCCGAGCGAGCCGATGCCGAATTGTTCGTTATCGACGAAATCGGAAAGATGGAATGTTTCAGCGAGAAATTTGTCGCCGCTACGCGCCGGCTTTTTGCCTCCGACAAATCCGTCATGGCTACGGTGGCGAGAAAAGGTGCCGGCCTTATCTCCGAAGTAAAAAATTGCCCGGGCACGCAACTGTTCAAGCTGAACCATGAGAATCGCGATAAGACAATCGCCGAAATCCTGCGAATCCTGTCTTTTCTGAAAAAACCTTAACCGCAAAGCAAATATCGAAATGTTCAAATTCATCTGGTGCTTCACCGGTTTTTGCTTGTATAATACCCCCCTGCGTAATATTACGGCTCAGGCAACCTTGAATCCGGGCGATAAGAGCCCGATTAAGTCAAGACAGGCTGGATCGCATAAGATAAAATTTACTGAAAAATAAAATACGGAAACGAGGAGTAAGTCAACGATGCCGGATCTTCTGCTTTTGAATTCTGCTTTTTTCGCATGGTTTTTGCTGCCGCTGCTGATTTTTATCGCTCGCGTGGCCGACGTCAGCCTGGGCACAGTTCGAGTTATCTTCATCACCAGGGGCCTGAAATATCTCGCCCCCATCGTCGGTTTTTTCGAGATCCTCATCTGGCTAATGGCAATTGGCCAGATCATGCGGAATCTCTCGAATCCGCTCTGCTACATTGCTTATGCCAGCGGTTTTGCCACGGGCAATTACTTCGGAATATTGATCGCCGAGAAACTGTCGCTTGGCGTGGTCCTGATAAGAGTCATCACGAGCAAGGATGCATCGGAATTAATCGAATATCTCAAGTCCGCCGATTACGGTGTAACAAGTGTAGACGCACAAGGCTCGGCGGGAAAGGTTCAGGTCGTCTTTACGATTGTCCCGAAGCGTGAAGTCGCCGGCGTCGTGAACCTGATCAAGCAGTTCAATTCAAAAGCCTTTTACACCATCGAAGAAGTCGGATTCGTGGAGGAGGGAATCTTTCCAACAAGGAAAAACTGGCTTAGCAGTGTGTTTCGGTCCATGAGAAAGGGCAAATGAAAGGTCAAAATGTAAGGAGATATAATAATGGAACAGAATATAAGTCATGAGCTTTTCCAAAGATACCCCAAAAATCCAATACTCACCGTGAGCGATTGGCCATACAGGGCGAATTCAGTTTTCAACGCAGCCGCGGCTGAAGTCGACGGCAAAATTCTCCTGCTCGCTCGAGTCGAAGACTACAGGGGGATTTCGCATTTGACCGCCGCCAGAAGCGAAGATGGAATCACCAACTGGCAAGTCGACAGTGCGCCGACCTTGAAACCGGAGCCGGAAAAACATCCGGAGGAGATTTGGGGCATCGAGGACTCGCGAATAACATGGATCGAGGACATGGGCAAATGGGCGATTTGCTATACGGCTTATTCACGAGGTGGGCCTCTTGTATCCATGGCTCTGACGACTAATTTCAAAACATTCAGACGACTGGGGCCGGTTATGCCCCCCGAGGACAAAGACGCCGCTCTTTTCCCGGTCAAGTTCAACGGCCTCTGGGCAATGCTGCATCGGCCGGTGCCCAGGTCATCGATGCTCGGTGCTCATATATGGATCTCATTTTCTCCCAATCTCAAACATTGGGGCGAGCACCAGGAGATAATCCAGGCGAGGGAAGGCGGATGGTGGGATGCAAACAAGATCGGTCTGTGCTCGCCGCCGCTGCAGACAAAGGCCGGCTGGCTGATTCTGTATCACGGCGTCAGGACGACGGCTTCCGGCTCGATTTATCGATTGGGCCTTGCCCTTTTGGACCTGGAAAATCCGCTTAAGGTGATTCGGCGTACGGATGAATGGATTTTTGGCCCGAAAACACACTATGAGCGTGAGGGCGACGTCGATGACGTTGTGTTTCCCTGCGGCTGGGTCATCAAAGACGGCAAAGTTTTAATATACTACGGCGCCGCCGATTCACGTCTCTGCCTCGCAACAGCCGATCTGGACGAACTGGTCGAGTATATTCTCAATTGCCCCGCGCAATGACCGGACTTTGTCATTTTCGATGGTTCGACTTCGCTCACCACAGGTTTGCGATTGTCGATCCATTCGGCTGCGCTCAGGACAGGTTTACGATTGCTTATTTTTCTTTGACAGGATAATAAGATAAAATGAGTTCATTCGTGTTCATTCGTGGTAATTTTAATCGACTATTTCTTCGTGGTTCTCGGTAGCAGGGAAGATGATATGGAAACTGTATTCATCGATGGCAGCAAGGGCGAGGGAGGCGGGCAGATTCTTCGCACGAGCCTGGCTTTGGCCTGCATTACCGGCAGGAATCTGCACATCGAAAACATCCGCGCCGCCCGACGCAAGCCGGGCCTGGCCAGGCAGCACCTAATCTGCGTCCGGGCCGCGTGTGAAATCTGCGGCGGACAATGCACAGGGGCGGCCATAGGCTCGCAGACCCTGGACTTTCAGCCCGGCCCCATCCACGGCGGCAATTTCACATTCGATATCGGCTCGGCCGGTTCGGCAACGCTGGTGATTCAGACAATACTTCCGGCACTATTTTTAGCAGACAAGCCTTCGACCGTAACCGTTACTGGCGGAACTCATAATCCCTGGGCGCCGCCGTTCGACTTTCTCGCCGAGACCTTTTTGCCTGCGATCAGGACTGCCGGTTTCGACGCCAATTGCAAACTGGAGAAATACGGCTTCTTTCCCGCCGGCGGTGGAAAAATCGCTCTCGACATCCAGCCATGGCACCGAATACCGAACCAGACAATTAACTTCTGCGAGCCGCCTGAAAATGTCCAGATCCACGCCCGGATTTACACGGCAAAACTTCCCGCCCATATCGCCCAGCGCCAAAAGAAGCTCTTGCTCCAAACTAAGCTGAAGTTCACGAACATCGAGCACATCGAAGTAACAAATTCCGACGGCCCCGGCAATTGCATCATGATTAGCCTGGTGGCATCTTCAAGCGAAGCTTGTGGATGGTTTGACCGAACGATCGTTTTTACCGCATTCGGGCAGAAAGGCAAGCCATCGGAAAAAGTAGTGGGCGAGGTCACAAGTTTAGCCGAAAACTTCTTAGCCAGCAGCGCTTCCGTAGACCGTTTCTCAGCCGACCAGCTCCTGATCTACATGGCCATTTCAAAGTCAGGCTCCTTCACAACCAACAACCTGACAACCCACCTGACAACGAACATAGAAACCATAAAGAAATTCCTGCCGGTCAACTTTAAAACAGAACAAGAAGACAGGATTTACAGGGTCTCATGTGCGCCGGCATGAGAAGGCTGTTACTTTTCAGCAGAACATTGAGTCACTCTTTAGTCCCTGACTTGTTGAGAAGTTCAACTATCTCATGATGTCCCCGGCGAGCAGCCTCATCCGCAGGTGTCCGGCCGGTGTTGTCTTTAGCCGTGACATCCGCTCCATTGGCAAGAAGCAATTCTACGACTTCCTTGTTACCCTTAAGGGCTGCGCTATGCAAAGGAGTATCGCCGTCATCGTCCCGGGAGTTAACGTTGGCACCATTTGTCAATAGTAACGTTATTATATTCTTGTTCCCGGCAGCAACGGCATAGTGCAAAGGCGATATCCCGGATCGGTTTTTTGCATTGACATCAATATTGTGTCCAAGAAGTAATTCCACCAGATCTGTATTACCTTCCTTGACCGCGCTATGCAATAATGTGTAGCCCATCTCATCCCTTGCATTGATATTGGCACCATGGGCAAGAAGAAATTCAGCGAATTTCTTATCTCCCTCTAAAATCGCTTTGTGTAAAGCTGTTTCACCATGATAGCCTCTGATGTCAACATCAGCACCATTTCTCAATAGCAGTTCTGCAATTTCAATATCCCCTTTATTAAGGGCAATCGAGAGAGGTGCCATGAATCTAATGTTTGCCCTTGCAGTGACTCCAACGCCGTTTGCTATAAGCTGTTCGACCAGATCTTTTAAACCGTGACGAACTGCGAAATTCAATAAATGCTTTTTCCCAATGTCCGAAACATCGAGATCAGCATCTCTGGCAAGAAGAAACAAAGCCACATCGTCATGTTTTGACCCAGTTATCGCATCAACGAGCGGAGTCTCGCCACTCTTTGTTTTAGCATTTATATCAGCACCACGAGCTACAAGCAGTTTTACCACATCGATTTCGCCCGCGGATGCTGCATAGTGCAAAGCAGTAGCTCCATCTTTGTCTCTGGCTTTGATATCAGCTCCAGCGGTAATGAGAAGCTCAGCCATATCCTTACGATGCTCATCGTTCGCTCTATATGATAATGCATAATGTAAAGGTGTAAGACCATCTTTGTTCTTTGTGTTTAGATTAGCGCCATTAGTTATAAGTAATTCGGCTATGTCCTCGCGTCTACGAATCACTACATCGTGAAGCGGCGTATCACTATCTTCGTCCTTTGTGTTGATATTGGCATTTTCGGCAATAAGCAATTCAATTATTTCCTTGAGGTCTCTGCGAACCGCATCGTGTAGGAATGAATTGCCGTTCGCATCTTTGTAATTAACATCGGCACCTTCAGTTATGAGCAATTCTACTACATCCTTACTGCCTTTCCACACCGCATCCCGCAATGGCCAAGAACCTTTTTCATTAATCTCGGCCCCTTTGTCAATGAGCAGTTTACACATATTCCGGTCGTTTTTTCGTGCCGCCTGGATCAAAGGCGTCCTACCGTATTTGCTTTTCACATTGAGATCCGCACCGTTGGCGATAAGCAGTTCAACCAGTTCCTTCCGGCCCTTTGCAATTGCGAAGAACAACGGCGTCTCATCATCTTCACCGGCCTTGGCATTTACATCAGCGCCGTTAGCCAGAAGCAGTTTCACGACTTCTATATCATCGGTAGGGATAGCCAGGGACAATGGCGTCCAGCCGTCATTGTCTTTTGCATTGACGTCGGCGCCTTTGGAGATTAGCAACTCTACGGCCTCTTTATGGCCCTTGTGGGCCGCCCAGTGCAGAGGTGTCCATGTGTCCGCGTCCCTGGAATTGACATCGGCGCCGCCTGAGAGCAGCGAGCCGAGACGCTGGACATCCCCGGTCTTGGCGTCCCAGTGCAGCGGTGTCGTGGTCGTAGCGGCTTTCTTCCTGCATCCGTCGGCGCACAGCATCATCGCCAGGATCAAACACAAGACTCGACTTGTCTCCATATTATGTGCTCCAAAATGTTCTAATCTCCCGCACGGCCCAGACCGGGCTTCATACCCCTAAGCAGGGCGACTATTTCCTTATGTCCCCGGCGGGCGGCCTCGTCCGCGGGGGGCAGGCCGGTGTTGTTTCTTGCTGTGATATCCGCTCCATTGGCCAGAAGCAGTTCCACAATGTCCTTATGGCCTTTCATCGCTGCTTTGTGCAGAGGTGTGTCGCCGCCTTTATCCTTCATATTCACGTCGGCGCCATTTGCCAGGAGCAGCTCGACGATGAGCTTGTATCCGCGGGAGGCCGCATAGTGCAGCGGTGGCGTCCCGGCACGATTCTTTAGATTGACGTCAGCGCCGTGGGCAAGAAGCAGCTTGACCAGGTCGGAATAGTTTTCCCGGGCCGCATGGTGGAGCGGCGAGTTGCCGACTGTATCTATTGCATTAACCTCTGCGCCGTAGGCGAGAAGACGTTTGACAAGTATCTCATTGTTTTCATAAATAGCCTCGTGCAGGGGCATATTGCCATTATCCCCCCTGATGTTGATGCTGTTAGCATCTGCGCGATTGGCAATCAGAAGGTTTGCAACATCTTCGTGTCCGCTGTGAATTGCTGCTAACAATGGGGTGGGACCGTAGTAGTTGTTGTAGCCGGAGTTGTAGTAGTAAGAGGAAGTGGAGCATTTCGCATTAACGTCAACTCCATCTGCAATAAGCTGCTTGACCAGATCTACGAAACCGACTATGGCTGCACCAAACAGCAACTCTTCCTTATTTTCTTCGGTGATATTTACATGGGCGGATTTGCCGTAAAGAAAAATGGCCACATCCGTGCGCAACAAATTTAGCGCCACATTAAGCGGCGTAAGACCATCATTGTTTTCGGCATTGATATCGGCACCTTTGGTAACAAGCAGTTCGACAATACGAATATCGTCACGGGCGGCGGCGTAATGCATGGTAGTAGCTCCCTTATCATCCTTAGCGTCGACGTCGGCGCCGTGGGCGATAAGCAGATTAGCCATATCCTTGCCGTCATAATCTATATAGTCACCTCTTGTTCCAGACAAGTAGCCAGCATATCTGGTTGTCTCATGCAGTGGTGTCCTGCCCGAATTGTCCTGCGCATTAACATTGGCATTCTCGGCGATGAGCAATTCCATTATATAGGTATTGTTGGTCCCCGCTGCTATATGCAATGGTGTACGGCCTTTCAGACCAATAATATTAGGATTTGCGCCGCCAGCCAGAAGGATCCTTACCATGCGATCCTGGTTTTCCTGTATCGCAAAGCAAATTGGGCTCCCGGTAAATGAGTCACTACCGGCATTGGTGTCTGCGTCCTTTGCGATGAGCAGTTCCAACATATCTTCGCGATTAGCTGCAATCGCTTCATGCAGCGGCGTGTACTTACTACTACGTCCCGGCCGATAATCGCCGGAGGTTTCCGCATTTAGATTTGCACCGCCGTCAATGAGCATCTCCAATGTTTTCATTCGACCCTCTCGGACCACAAAGTGCAGTGGAGACTCTCGGTTCTTGCCGCACCTGACATTCAAGTCGGCACCGCTGGCGATGAGCATTGCGATTAAATCTTCATTACCCTCGGGCAGTGCCAGAAACAGCGGAGTCCATCCTGCTTTGCTTTCTGCATTTACTAAGGCGCCATTGGAAATGAGTAACTGTGCCGCTTGTTTGTGGCCCTTGTGGGCCGCCCAGTGCAGAGGCGTCCATGTGTCCGCATCCCTGGCATTGACATCGGCGCCGCCTGAGAGCAGCGAGCCGAGACGCTGGACATCCCCGGTCCTGGCGGCCCAGTGCAGCGGTGATGCAGCCGGAGCCGCCTTCTTCCTGCATCCGGCGGAAAGAAGCATTAACGCCAAAATCAGGCAGAAGAGTCTATTTAGTCTCACTTTTAGTCCCTCAGATAGGTACACTTTCTCAAGACCACCGCATATATAAGGCACAAAAGACGACGAACGTAACATTTTTTAAAACTGGCGTGGATTGCTGCTTCGCAGTCCTTTATAAAATCTTAAGCCGCATCAAGGAAAAGACTTGCCATATTGTAATTGAGCGTGTAAAGTTCTGCAAATGATAATTCATGGAAGAGCAACTGTGAGGAAGGGTGGCTATAAGCCACGAACGGTGAATTCTTTGACAGCGCCATAAGGTGTCCAGTGGAGAGCCGAAAACAGATGCAGACAGAACTTAAGTTCCGAAACTTGATAGAGGTTTTCAACGAGTCTCTTGCCGGAATCGAGTTCCTGGACAAGAAATGCCTGGAAATCATCAGGGCTGATCGTGAGGAATCACTTACATTCGAGCAGTTGAAAGCCGGGGCGCGGGATTTCGCCGTATGGCTTATTCAATCTCAGGGCATCCGAATCGGAGATAAAATTGCGATACTCGGCAAGAACCGTGCAGATTGGGACGTAGCCCTGTGGGGCGTCATACTTGCCGGGGCCATTCCGGTCCTGATCGATCCGGAAAGACCGGTCGAGGGCGTGATAAACCACCTGAGACATACGGACAGCCGGCTGATTGTTATGGCCGACGACTATCAGGATGCCGAATCCCGGCAGGAATTGAAGGATTTTGCCGCCGGCCACGGCATGGCTTTCATCGAAATGACCGTATATGAAGAAACCGGCCTCAGCGATAACGAAATAGATGAGCTGTTGAACAAAATCCCCGCCGGGATAGACACCGACGATACCGCCGTGATTTTGTGCACGTCCGGCACGACGGGCGACCCGCGAGAAGTCGAGCTGACACACTGTAATCTGAGCGCCAATCTTCAGGGCTCCGTAACGAAGGTAAATATAAGTCACAAAGATACCCTCGGGCATATACTGCCGCCGCATCATTCGTTCGGCCTGACGGTCGGCAAGCTGCTGCCTTTGAGTGTCGGTGCTACCAATGTTTACATCAACAAGTACCGCCAGATGGCCGAACTTATCAGGGACAAAGAAATCACAATCTTTGTGGCTGTACCTGCTCTTTATACGATGCTCGCGAAGAACTTCGAAGAGAGCCTTGCCAAAGAGAAAAAGAAAAAGCTGCATGTCAAACTGCTCGACCGTCACTCGCCTAAACTTGTGGGAAAAAGAATCATTAAAAAGCTCGGCTGGAGCAAAATTCGGTTTTTCCTTTCAGGTTCTGCGCCAATGCCGGAGTGGGTACTGGATGTGTTCTGGCGAAGAGGAATGCTGCTGTACGAAGGCTACGGCACGACGGAGAATTCGCCCGTGTACGGCTTTAACGAGGAAGCCGGCAAATTGGGTTCGGTGGGCAAACCCATTAACACGATATTCGTCAAAATCGTTAACGAAGACAATCAGGAATTGCCGCCCGGCGAAAAGGGCGAAATCGCACTCGGCGGACCCTGTATAATGAAGGGCTACCACAAGAATCCGAAAGCCACCGAGGCAGTTATCATAACCGACGACGAGGGTGTCCGCTGGCTGCTCACCGGCGACCTGGGTCATCTGGACGAAGATGGAAATCTTTCCATAACCGGGCGGAAGAAGTATGTGATTGTGCTGCCCGGCGGCAAAAATGTCAGCCCCGAACACGTCGAATCGGCGCTCTCGGAGGCAAAATTCGTCGGTGAAATATTAGTGGTCACCGGTTTCCGGAAGGATCCGGCAGGTTTCGTAGAGGAAACCATCAGGGCTATCGTCCGGCCGGCATGGGAAGCGATAGAGACCCATGCAAATCATTCCTCCGACGATCTGGTGGATAAACCGCAGGTCCTGAAGAACCTTATTTGGCGGAGCATCCATGAATGTCAGCAGAACAGCCGGCAGCTTTCCAGCTTCGAGAAAATATCGTCGCAGCATCTTGAAATCAGAATCGAGGAATTCCAGAAAACCTCAACCGGAAAGATCATGCGGGAAGCCTACATGAAGGCATGAAAAGAGTAATTATCAAACTGACCTGTACTTTGTGTCATTCCCGCACCTGCTTTCGCAGGTGTAAACTTGTCCACGCGAAAGCGGGGAGCGGGAATCCAGACTGTTATGACGATTTTAGATTCCTGTTTTCACAGGAATGACAATATGCATTATGTTATTGTAAAGAGAACCCTTACATAAAGGAGGATTACAAAATGTCGGAACATCAAAAAACTTCAATCGCCGGCAGGAACTCCGGACGGATTAATCGTCGCCGGTTCATGGCGGGGGCCGGTGCGGCTGCTCTGTCGTTTACAATCGTCAAGCCGGAGCTGGTTCGCGGAGCTGCCGCCAACTCGAAAGTCAACCTGGGCCTGATAGGCTGCGGCGGCAGGGGGACATGGATCGCCGACCTGTTCAAACAGCACGGCGGATACAATGTCATGGCCGTGGCGGATTACTTCCAGGACAGAATCGACAGCGCAGGCGAAAAACTGGGCGTACCGGCGGCAAATCGTTTTCCCGGCCTGTCGGGCTATAAAAAGCTGCTGGAGAAAGTGGACGCCGTAGCGATTATAAGCCCGCCGTACTTTCATCCCGAGCAGGCGGCAATGGCGGTGGAAGCCGGATGCCACACCTATGTCGCAAAACCGATCGCCGTGGACGTGCCCGGATGCCAGAGTATCGGCGAGAGCGGCAAAAGAGCCGCGAGAAACAAACGCTGCTTCCTCATTGACTTCCAGACGCGAGCCGACCCGTTCTACATCGAGGCGCTCAAACGTCTGCACGATGGGGCGCTGGGCGATATCGCTTTCGGCGAGGCGATCTACCATGCAACCTGCCCGTTCGGGCGGATGTACGATACATGGCGGAACGACCCGAAGAATCCCGAGGTCCGCCTGCGGGCGTGGGGGCTGGACCGCGTTATTTCCGGCGACATAATTACCGAACAGAACATCCACACGCTGGATGTGATGAACTGGATCATGGACGAAGAGCCGGTTTCCGCAGTCGGGGTGTGCGGTCGAACGGTTCGCCCAGTCGGGACCTGTAACGACCACTTCGCGCTGCTCTTCGAGTATCCCAACAAAATCGGCATTACGTTCAGTTCGCGACAGATAGAAGGTCACGGCACGCAGCCCGAAGGCATTCGGAACCGGATGTTCGGCTCCAAAGGCGTGCTGGAAACCGAATACGGCGGCCAGGTAATCGTTCGCGGCGAGAACTTCTATCGCGGCGGCAAAAGCCCCGGCATATATAAGGACGGTGCCGTAGCTAACATCGCCACGTTCCACAAGAGCATTCTCGAAAGTAATTACGAGAATCCGACCGTCGAGCCGAGCGTCCGGAGCAATCTGATTACAATCCTCGGCCGGACCGCCGCCTATACGGGCGAGAAAGTAATGTGGAAGAGCCTTGTCAAAAGCACGGAGAAACTTGAAGCCAATCTTAAAGGCCTGAAATCGTAAATTAATCGGGGCAATGCCCTCACGGTTATCTCTTGGAGATATAGAAATGAAACGTTTACAAATAACTCGCCGCCAGATGATGGTTGGGGCCGCTCGCGCTGCTGCCGGCCTCGCAGTGACATGCTCCTGCGCTCCTTTGGCCGAGCAAGAGCAGACAAAAACGCCTGACGGATTTAAGCTGGGCGTCTGTGACTGGACGATAGGAAAGGCCGCTGACCCGGGCTCGTTCGAGATCGCCAAACGGATAGGACTGGACGGCGTGCAGGTGGATTTCGGCAGGGGGGACAATCGCCTGCCGTTGTTCGATGAAGAATTGCAGCAGAATATTCTCGACGAAGCCCGAAAGCAGAAAATGGAAATTGCCTCGCTGGCAATGGGCGTCCTCAACAGCGTCCCGTATAAAAGCGATCCAAATGCCGAGCGATGGGTGCGGCAGGGCATCAACGTCGCCGAGGCAATGGGAGTAAAGGTGATTCTGCTGGCCTTTTTCGGCGAAGGTGACCTGCAAAACGACGAGCAGGGCGTTAACATGGTTGTCCAGCGGCTCAGGCATATCGCTCCCAGGGCGGAAATGGCCGGCGTCACACTCGGTATCGAATCGTGGATCAGTGCCGATCAGCACATCGATATTATCGAGAGGGTCGGCTCGCCCGCCGTCAAGGTGTACTACGACGTGGCCAACTCGCACAAAGCAGGCTATGATATCTACAAGGAAATACGCCAGCTCGGCCCGCTCATCTGCGAGGTTCACGCCAAGGACTACGACAACTTGTACGGCAAAGGTTCGATCAACTTCAAAGAGGTCCGCCTGGCGATGGACGATGCCGGTTATCGCGGCTGGCTCGTCATGGAAGGCACGAAGATGCCGCTGGGCGTAGAGGAAAGTTGCCGCTACGACGCTGAATACCTGCGGGGCATCTTCCCGAAAAAAGTATAGTGCCACAAGGCAGACAATACCCGGCTGCGAGCAAGGAATTGCATCGGGATTGAGTCTGCGTTTTGTCGTTCCTGCGCGAGCGGGAATATGAATGGCTGAATCACTCAAAAAACAGAGAAAGGACCGGATATGAAATCGCGTTACTATTCCGCAATTTTGGTCGTGCTGGTTCTCGCTGCGGCCCAGTTCGCATCGGGTACGCCGCTGGACGATTATATCGCAAAGGCGGATAACAGCTACACTTATAGTGTTGTCAAAACCGTTGCCCGCCCGGGTTATACCGCTTATATTCTGGATATGACCTCGCAAACCTGGCGCAGCAAGGACGAGGTCGACCGCCCGCTCTGGAAGCACTGGCTGACAATCGTCAAGCCCGCCAATGCCACCAGCGATAAAGCGCTGCTGTGGATTACCGGCGGCAGCAACAATCGCTCGGCACCCGACTCGGTCGACAACATGCTGGTCGGCATCGCCATGAGCGCCGGCGCGGTCGTTGCCGATCTTAAAATGGTGCCGAACCAGCCGCTTGTTTTCCCGGATGGCGGCAGGCCCCGCTCCGAAGACGGGATCATTGCTTACTCCTTCAATAAATGCCTGGCTACCGGCGACAATTCCTGGCCGCTCCTGCTGCCGATGGTAAAAAGCGCCGTCCGCGCGATGGATACGGTTCAGAGCCATCTTAAATCTCTCGACTCCGGCGCGCTCGATATCAAGCAGTTCGTAGTCTCCGGCGGCTCCAAGCGGGGCTGGACGACATGGCTGACCGCCGCGGTCGATAAGCGGGTAGTCGCGATCGCCCCGGCCGTCATTGACGTACTGAATATGGATGAGCAGATGAGGCACCATTTTGCCGCTTACGGCTTCTATTCCGACGCTATCGCCGATTACGGCGAAATGAAGGTCTTCGAGCGGCTCGACACGCCGGAAGGCCAGGCGCTGACAAAAATTGTCGACCCCTACGAGTACCGCGACCGCTACGCGGCGATTCCCAAGTGCCTGATAAATTCGAGCGGCGACCAGTTCTTCCTGCCGGACTCGGCACAGTTCTACTTCCACAACCTGCCCGGCGAGAAATACCTCCGGTACGTCCCGAATACCGACCACGGCCTCGGCAACTCGGATGCCATCCAGAGCCTGCTGGTTTTCTATCAGTCCATTCTGAAAAACGCGCCCCGGCCGAAATTTACATGGTCCGTCAAGGCCGACGGCTCGATCGAGGTCAGCACGACCACGGCTCCGAAGGCGGTCAAACTCTGGCAGGCCACGAATCCCAAAGCGAGGGATTTCCGTCTTGAAATCATCGGGCCGGTCTGGAAAAGCTCGGATCTTGACGTCGGCAGCGACGGGGCGTTTGTAGCAAAGGTCCCCAAGCCGGACGAGGGCTGGACCGCCTTTTTCGCCGAGCTGACGTTCGACAGCGGCGGCCCGCTGCCATACAAGTTCACAACCGAGGTCCATGTCGTGCCGGAAACTCTGCCGTTCGCCGACAAACTCTGATTCGACAATGCCTGCAGCTTTAATTCGGCCCTGGTAGTCGCTCAGTGATAGGGAGGCAGGAGGTATTATGAAGAAAATCGCAACGATTATCTGTTTATCGTTTGTCTGCCTGAGCATGGGCATCCAGGTGGACCACGCGGCGATGAACGAAACCTCGCTCGTAATGGCCCTTCGGCCGGAGTTGGTACAGATGGAAAGACTGCCCGAAGACCCCAATTCCTGGCACGTAGGCGTAGGCGGCAAAGACCCGAGAGAATTCGCCACCGCCGAGCTCGGCCATGAAATCCTAAAGCTCCAAACCGAAAGAATGGCAAAAATCCTCCAACAGGCCCTGGCAAAACTGGATAAATAAGCCGACAGCAGGAATGCTTGCCGTATTTGCCCGCACTGCCCATTGCCCCATTCGGCTTGCTTCGGATTTCCGGCCGAAGGCTGGCGATTGGCTTTGTTTGGCTTTGAATTGGCTTTGAATTGGCTTTGTTTTATCGCCGCCCAAAACCGACAAAATCTTCATAATCCTTTTTTTAATATATGTTTACGTTCATTGACCTCCTTTGGAAATTGGCTTTGTTTTTTCAAACGTACCCTTTAAAATCTGCTCTGAGATATTCCATTGCGCATCCATTCGCCTTTTTTAGGATTTCGTCATAAGGACTCCCTATGGAGAGCTTAGTGCTTCGGATTTCCGGCCGAAGGCTGGCGATTGGCTTTGTTTGGCTTTGAATTGGGTTTGTTTTTTCGAGCCCAAACCGCCGTATTTTCGT
>Ga0307378_10007407_pt1 | contig 14790 bp, 8 predicted proteins | sample UN1MG_FD_202238 | JGI IMG/M metagenome (GOLD analysis project Ga0307378, IMG submission 202238) | Soil microbial communities from Risofladan, Vaasa, Finland - UN-1 | ecosystem: Environmental > Terrestrial > Soil > Coastal area > Acid sulfate soil | place: Finland: Risofladan, Vaasa | collected...
TGTGTACCACAACATCGGGAAAGATGAAGCTTCCCTCCACGTACCCCTCGATTCGAGCGCCTGGGGCAAGGAGAGAGTTCTTTACGTGGCCCTCCTTCTCGATGATCGTAGCCTTGGCAGAGCTGCCGGTTTTCTCCGGCCTGAAAAGCCTGGACAACACCTCCACCCTGCCCTTTTGGCCGACGAGCCAGAGGTTTTCGTTGAACAGCTGGGTCAGATTGTTCTGAAAGAGGATCCTGCCGGGTATGTCCTGGATCGCCTCGAAGGAGGAGCGCAATACCTGGGAGAACAGAGCGGTGGACAACCTTCGGGAAAGGGTGTGTCGTTTGCCGTAGCTTTCCAGAGCATCGACCAGGGCTTCCCGCCGAGCAAGGTAGATGTCCGTCTCTACCTTTCTTATGGACAACTTGACAATCGGGGCCTTTCGGTTCTCGATGGCGGAATTGAGGACGTGCCTGTCCAGATCGCAGACCAGGGTCAAAGGGCACAACAGAATCGTTTCCGCCGGATCGCTGCGCACCGTGTCTACCAATCTTTCCAACCCTTCATCAAGAAAGACTAGAGTCTCTCTGTCCTGTCTGCCTCTCGAAGTGATGAACGGAAGAAGACTGCGGTAACGACTGTCGGCGAACACGGTGTAGCCGCTCTTGTCAAGGTGAGCAAAGTTCATCGCGGCGAAATCGAGAAGGCAGTAGCTTCCCCAAAAAGGGAATGAGGCACTGGGGATTCCCCGGCTGAATCCAGGAAGATCACCCGGAAATCCGCCGTCTACAAGATAAACGCTGCACTCATGCATAATTGAGGAAACCAAAGAGATTTTGTGCTTTTATCCTCAAGTTATTCAAGGCCCGACCGAGTCAACTGCCCGTTGCTCAAAAACAGGTTGAGAAAACACGAGCAGTTTCAGCCCACGCGGGCAAGCCGGACCGTGATGTCCTTCTTCTTGTCCGGGTCCAGACGTACCCGAAAATCGAAATCCAGGATATCGAGAGGGACATCGTAGAATTTGGGAAAACGCTCGGATTTGAGCACGGTTATGCGAACACCCTTCTGGATCGCCATCAGACGGGCGATACTATCCGGATTTCGCTTGGGATTGACGTTCACGGAGCCTTCGGCCAGCTCGAGGTACAGGGGCTTGCCCTCCTTGATCTTGTGGATCTGTTCGGACTTGTCCCCCTTTTGGGTCCCCACAACCAGCCGAAAGCGGTACTTCACCTTTTTAAGACGAGAGACGAGGAGTATCACCAGCAGGACGAGGACGATCAGTACCACCAGGGCAATCAGCATCCAGAGCCAGAAGTTTTCGAAAAAGGTCTTCACGTGGTAGTCCACCTCGGTGACCACCGGTAGAAACCGATCTTCGCTGGAGAAGAGGAAACGCAGGCTTCCGGTATGATCTCCGGATTCGAGGGGCTGCGGAATTTTAACGGTCATAGCCAGGTTCGTTGTGGAGTCCGGAATAATCGCGAAGGAGGCGGGATCGGCGAGGATGTTTTTCTCTATCCCGTCGGGTAGGGTCAGCCGGATCGCGTTGATTGCAACGGTCTTCTCCCCGGTGTAGCCCTTGCTCTCCACACTAAGGGACACCCGGCTCCTACCCTTATAGTCCACCGGGTCCATGGTCACATCGCCGCTCACCTCCATGGTAGCCAGGAACTCCCGGGTCTTCTCCACCAGCTCTTCCGCCGTAGGCTGCTCGGAAAGATCCGTGTAGCTCCCGGCCATCTCCTCGGCCAGCCTCTTGGCCGCCTCCTCCAGGCCGACACCCAGGATATGGACCTTCCAGCCCTTTTTCTGAATGACCTTAGTGTTTTCCAGGAACTCGTGGTTGAAGCTGCCGTCGGGGGAGTAGTATTTGCTCTCCGGCGGAGCTTCCTGGATACCGTCGGTGATCAACAGGAGGAACTTCTTGCGCCCCGGCTGAGAGTATTTCTCCACCTGCCGGCCCAGGATGTCCAGGGCGTTTCCGATATCGGTAAAACGGCCGTCCGCCAGAAGCTGAGCAATGATCGCCTTGGCACGCTCCCTATCCTCGTCGCTCTGTATGGTTACGGAAACAGGGATCGCCGTCTGGCCGTAGAAGGCTACGACAAGGAAGAAATCTCCCTCGATCAGCAGCTGGTCGATGAGGTAGGTATTGACGTACTCCTTGACAGCCTCGATCTCCTCCACCATGGAGAGGGATTTGTCCAGGGCGATGATTACATCGATCGGTTCCTCCCGTTCATCCGCAAGGGCGGAGAAGGGCAGGAGAAGGGAAAAAACAAGTAAAATTAGGGAAAAAGTGCGAATTTTCATCGGAAAGCTCCTCAAATGTGGACTATACTATTTCAAGCATGCACCATATTTTTTTAAAATGGAAGTGAAAAAAAAAATTTGTGCTTTACATTTTGATCTAGGTATGAATAATTTAAACTAAGATCTCAAAACGAAGGAGAATAACAATGGCGAGTATAGATTTACCCAAAAGTCCGAATGTTTTTCACCCGGAGAAACCAAGTGCCGTAGGGTCTCGTAACTCCCTGGCCCAGGAGTTTCGTGATCAGCAGGCGGAGGTGGATCTGCTCCTTAGCGAAGAAGTCGACAAGGTCATGAACCATATAAGCGCCAAACTGCCCCCTCAGGTCCTCGAGCGATTGGACGTGATGGGCGGTTTGAAGGAGAAGATCTACAACTACTACAACCAGAACTACCAGAACATGTTCAACCGCTACTCGGTAACGTCGGAAGACGAGATGGTGAAGAAGGTCAGGAACTTCGTAGACAAGGAAGAGATGAAGACCCTGGCCCGCTACACTCCCAAGGAGATTTCCGCCCTGCTCGATCAGATCGGCGGTATGGACAAGTTCAACACCGGTGAGATCGAGAAATCGATCGTCAACATGTACGGTCACCTCCACGGACATATCCAGCGCGGTGTAAACGACCTGGAGACCCTGACAAACAGCCTGCTGCGGCAGAAAACCGATGTCGGTGCCTTTGTCCGCGGACAGAACGCCTACTCGATCGTAAAATGTTCCTTCAAGGACAGCAATTACAAGCCCAAGACCGTTTCCGACGTCAAGCTGTCGGTGAACATCCTCGATTCCGAACTGATCAGCCCGATCTTCCACTACCAGGTCACGGTGGAATATCTGATCAAGGACATGCTCTCCAAGCACGTTCTGGACCTGATCGATCGTGAGATCGAGCATATGAAAGAGCAGATCATCGACGAGGGTCGGGAAGAGCTGTCCGACGGCGAAATCCTCTTCGAGAAGATGAAGAGGGTGGAGAAGTACACCTCCGACGACAAGGACGATCCCAAGAGCAAACGCTATACCTTCTTTGCCAAGAGCCTGATGGACCGCATCGAAGGCCTGCGCGCCGAGATCGATCCGGAAGAGTACGATCCGGTCAACATTCGGGAAAATCTGAAAAAGATCATCGACCTGGAGAATATCAGAAACCGGGGATTCAACACCTCAATCAACTCCATCACCTCGATCCTCGACACCTCGAAGATGGGCTATCAGTACATCGAAAACCTCAAGAACGCCCGCGAACTGGTTATCCGGGAATACGAGGACACCGATCCTGCCCGCCTGCCGGACGAGCGATATGCGATCAAGCTGAAATACTACGATCAGGCCCAGCTGCTTGAAGAGCGCAAGGGCTATGACGTTCAGATGAAGAGCATGGAGGTCGAGGTCCAACACCTCTGGGATGTGCTGGATATGGTCTACGAAGATTCCAAGTTCATGAAGGGTATCGTGGACTTCAAGGATCTGGCCAAGCGCAAACGCAACAAGATCAAGAGGAAGATCAAAGCCTTGACCGGCGATCCCATGTACGAAGACATCGAGAAGAGCTGGGACGAGGTAACCTTCGTCGTGCCGGGGGAAACCGAAGTCGAGCGCATGAACAGAACCTACTTGCCCGAAAAGGACAAGGTCAAGAGGCGGATCATCATGATGCGGGATAAGCTCCAGAAGGTGTACGAGTACAAATACCCGATCCAGCGCCGGGTCTCCGAGGAGCGCCTGAACTACCTGGAAGGGCAGTTCAACAACTTTGACTACATGATCAATCCGTACCACATCCAGCCCGGGTTGATCCTCGACGTAGACATCACCTCGATCAAGAAGAAGAGAGCCACTCTGGACGGAATGGCCAACGTGTTGAACGAGTTCCTCTTCGGCGTGTCCAAGGGATTCGCCGACGCAGCCTTCGCCGCCTTCTCCAGACGGCGCTCCACGGTGCGCGAGGACATCGCCATGTCCTTCAGCGGCTCTGGCCAAGAAGCCGCGGGGGAAGAGTTCGTCGACATGATCCGCGCCGGAGAGACAGCGGCATCCCAGGTCAGCGATACTCCCAGAGCAGGTGTGGTCGACGCGACCAGCCGTGGGCGGGGACGCCCCAAAGGCAGCGGGCGGGGGCGCCCAAAGGGAAGCGGAAAAAGCCGCTCGCGGGGATCTTCAGGACTGAAAGAGATCTAACCTAACAATGCTTACAATCGGTGATCCTCTGCCCATCCAGGCGGGGGATCACCATTTTATTTTCTACACACGGCAGCTGTGTATGCTGCAATGGGTTTTTGAGAATAAAAGGAAGCTCCGGGGATAATCTCATCCGGGGGCTTAAAAGGGGCTTTCAGTAGTGAAGGAGTCGCCATGGCAGAAGCTGTATACGAATATGTTGGTTTGAGCACACGGGACGGGTTCAATCGTTCCCTCCGGCACTTCCTGGCAGTGAACGATATCCTGTCCGATTTCGAGGGCAGACAAAACCTGGCGGATACGCTAAACGGTCTGCTTGACGAGAAAAGCGTTCAAGCCAATCAGATTGGCCCCATTCTGAACGCCTTGTTGGTCGGCCATCCGAAGTACAACTACCAATCCCGGTCGTACAATCTGGTCAGAAATATCGAGGATTTTGACCCGATCGTCTCTGTAGTAAAAAAGTGGGATGCCGTGGATTTGGTATTGGCCTATTATCATCCGGATTTGGGGCTGACTCTGATCAATCCGAAGAACAAACAGCATTGGGATTCCGTGCAAAGCTTGAGAAAGAACGAGTTGCTCACCATCTACTGCGGTACCTTGACCGAGAAGGCCCCGGCGAAGCTACTTGAAACGGCGATTGATGCTCTGGTCTATCTGCTTTCAACAGGGAAGAGCAAGGCCGGCGCCAGCCTGACACAGGGAAAGTTCAAGTGGAAGGCTCCCAAGCCGCCGGCTCCGGCCAAGCCCAGGGTGCGAAAAAAGGCGGGAAGATCGCCGGCCCGGACCAAGGCCAAGTCGACTGCCCCGGCTGCGGCTCAGAGCGCAGCGCCGGCAGCGGCTGTCCCGGCGGTCGAAGCTCCGTCGAAGAAGCGCCGCATGACGCCGATGTACTCGATTCCGGTCTCCAACGAGCTGTTCCATAACGGGAACGTGGAAGCGTGGAAAAAGATCATCCAAAGCTACAACATGAAGTATCCGGATTTGGAGGTGTTTATCTTCTACGAAGGCGAGCGCATTCACGACATCAACACCCTGTTCAAATGGGGCAAGGTCAAACATGGCTCCACGATCATGATTGCCATCGCCGGCGAGGATATAAAAGATCTGGCCAAGCTGCAGCGGTACCTCAGGCAAGGAGCCAGTCCGGCCTTTGAAGCCTTCCTCAGGTTTCCCGTCAATACCGTTTTGAAACTGTTCTAGCAGCAAGGGGTAGCAAGATGAAGAGAAACGTCTACTTTTTCGGCGACAAAGAGTATGTAACCAAGGAAGAGGTGCTGACCAAGATCGGCATCCGCGGCCGCCGGGCCATGGAGCTGGCCGAGCTGAATCTGCCCATTCTGCCGGGATTCGTCATTGATGCGGAGGTGGCCTCGGATCTGGCCGAGATGCCGATCAAGAGCCACCTGCAGAGCTTCTTCAAGAAGCTGGAGGCGGGTACGGGCAAGCGCTTCGGTGACCTGGACAACCCGATGCTGGTGAAAATCGTGATCAGCCCCAGTCTGGTGATTACCCATTATCCCACGCTGCACAACTACGGCCTGACCGACAGCACCCTGCCGGGATTCGTGAAGTTTGTCGGGGAGAACTTCGGGCATCACGAGGTACAATTCTTGTGCAAGGGCAACCTGGCTATCGAAGCCCGCATCGCGGAGCTGGAGAACAAAGAGAAGTATTCTCAGCGGATTCGTCAAGCCGCCGGCAGGCTGGACAAGCATCTCTTCAGCAAAATGAGCGCCCGGGAGCGGGATGCAAGCGTCAGGGAAGTCACTCCCCTGCTTCCGGAAGGATTCTTCTCAGGGGATGCCTACGACCAGCTGGAGATCGCCCTGAAACGCATCAGCTACATGCTCAGCCTGGACGAGATGAACAACCGGGACACGGCACTGCTGATCCAGCCGATGGTTTATGGAAACTACGGCAAGGGCTCCGCCAGCGGCAACTTCTACACCCGCAACATCGTTACCGGAAAGAAGACGCTTCAGGGCGAATTCTACCAGAGCGCTTTCGATTCGATCGGAGCCGCCGGGAAAAAGATCGACACCATAGAAAAGAAGTACCTCAGCCAGCTGGAGAAAATCGGCAGAAAGGTGGAGGATCACTTCAAAGAGATCCGCTCGATCCGCTTCACCATAGAGAACAAGAAGCTCTGGCTGATCGATCAGCGGGCGGTGATGATCAAGTCCACCCAGTCGGAGATTCAAACGCTGCTCGATCTATACAACCGCAAGGTGGTGGACGACAGATATGTTGTTTCTACCGTGAAGCCGCAGCAGCTCAACGAGATCCTGCACCCGGTGATCAACCCCGATTCTGTGACCAAGATGAAGGCCTTGGACGGTGGAATCACCGGCGCCCCGGGTGCGGCCATCGGCCGGGTGTTCTTTAGCACAGAAGGGCTGATGAACGCTTATAAGGATGCTCAGCTCAAGGGTGAGGATACCCGTTTAATCCTGTGTATGCCCGCAACCTTTGCCGAAGACGTGAAGGCTATCGAGGTTGCCACCGGGGTCCTTTCCAACGAGGGAGGATACTCGGCCCACGCCTCGGTCGTAGCCCGCCAGTACGGAAAAGTCTCCCTGGTCAAGCCGGAGCTTCGAATCCGGGGCAAGAAGGCCACGGTCGGGGATGTTACTATTTCTGAAGGAGATTATCTTACCCTCAATGTACCGTACTACGGGGATCCGGCGATCTATCTGGGGACAGCAGAGCTGATCGAGCCGGATCCGAAGGATTCGGGCTTGCTGGAGTTCAACAAGCTGGTGCAGAAGCACCTCGATATTTCCGCCTTCCATGTACGGGCCAATGCCGACACGCCGAGGGATGTGCGGCTGGCCAAGAGCTTCGGGGCAGCCGGTATCGGCTTGTGCCGGACCGAGCACATGTTCTTCGACGAAAAGCGGATCAACATCTTTCGGGAGATGATCCTGTCGGATACTCTCGAGGAGAGAAAAGCGGCTCTGAAGAAGCTTCAGGGATTCCAGAAGGCCGATTTCTACGAAATATTTAAGGCGATGAGCCCTCATGAGGTGACGATTCGGCTTCTCGATGCTCCGCTGCACGAGTTTCTCCCTCACAATGATGAGGAGATGAAGAAGTTCATCGCTCATTTAAAGTCCAGCCAGGGCGGAAAGGCGATCTCGGAGCGGGAGGTTCGTGCCCGCTGCGACGGTTTGGCCGAGTTCAACCCCATGCTGGGCCATCGGGGCTGCCGCATCGCCGTTTCCTTTCCCGAGATCTACGAGACGCAGATTCGAGCTATCTTCGAGGCGGTCTACAAGCTGCAGAAAGAGAAGGTCCCTGTCCATCCGGAGATCATGATCCCGATCATCATGAACGAGAGCGAGCTGAAGCTCATGGTGTACGGCAAGAGGATCGAGGGTGGATTTATCCGCGGATTGGTCGATGTGGAGGAGGAAGTCCGCGCGGCCGCGAAGGCCTCCAAAGTCGATTACAAGATCGGCACCATGATCGAGCTTCCCGTGGCAGCCCTGGGCGCCGGGGAGATTGCCCGCTACGCCCAGTTTTTCTCCTTCGGCACCAACGACCTGACCCAGACCACGCTTGGGCTGTCCAGGGATGACTTCAACTCCTTCATGCCCGACTATACCCAGTTCGACGTGTTGGACGGAAATCCCTTCCAGATTCTCAACCCATACGTGAAGGAACTGGTCGAGCTGGCTGCACGAAGAGGCCGTCTGACCCGACCGGACCTGGTTACAGGATTATGCGGCGAGCACGGAGCGATTCCGGAGAACATACGCTTCTGCATGGAGGCGGGGCTGGACTACGTTTCCTGTTCCTCCTACTCCGTACCGATCGCGGCTCTGACCATAGCCCAGGTCAACATCGAGAAGGCCTCCGGCGGAGGTAGTTAGGGATAAAGAGGGCAAAGCGGTGAGGAATCAGCGGGGTGACCTGTCAGGTTAGCCTGCCCGGTCAGGGTTGGTCCTGCCAGATCGTAAATCTCTTGAGTCCCTTCACGATCAGTTTTGCAGCTTTGGCGGCGTCCGCCCTGGGCACCGCGGCTTCTCCACTCAAAGTCTTCTGAAAAAAGATCTCAATCGATTCCAGCACCTCTCCGGTGTGGTAGAAGATCAGAGCGAAATTGATGCCCGTAGGCTTGAGGATGGTGAAGGAAGAGTAGGTCATTATCGGTTCCCGGCTTACCATGACACGGGTTTGGTTTCTCGCCACCACGGTTTCCACCTCGCTGAAGCGATGGGGAATCTGGTAGGCCGTATCGCGGGTGTACGGTTCGATATGTTTATTCGCGTAATTTGCCGGTTCCGCCAGAACGAACAGCTTGTTTCCGTCCGCCTGGAAGACCAGTCCTTCCTCTGTTGGGTAGATCTCCTTCACATTGTTGTAGGCGACGACTTCGTATTTCGAGTATGCAGAGGTTTCTTGAAAAAAAGACGATATGACATATCCCCCCTCCGACGGCAGTTTCTCCTCGGCGAAGGCCCTAAAAAGATCGAGTGCTTTAACAGCCATGTTTTGCGTTTCCTCCTGCGACTTTTAGTCTCTGTTATACTAGAACGGTGCAAAGGGCCGTTCTGTCAACTATTTTTCTGCTCCCGGGAGCTTGACCCGCCCCTACCTCCTTCTTCGGACCTGGATTGGGCCTGTTTCAGCTCTTTCGCCCGCTTCACGAAGCGATCGGCGAACTGATTGTTGCCCATCTTCCCGTAAATCTTTCCTAAACCGGCGTGGGCCTGCCAGTCATTCGGATCGAGGGAGATGACGCTGCGAAAGATTTTTGCCGCCTTTTCCAAATGTCCCTGGGCCATATACAACGATCCCAAACGAAGCTGCAGCCAGGGATCGTCCTTGAACAGTTTGATTGCCTTTTCAAGAATCAGAATCACCGTCTCACGGCTGCCGCTTTCCTCGAGGCAGAACACGAGAGGTTTGACCAGATCCAGTGATTTCGGTGTCTCAAGGATAAGCTCCCTGTACAGGAGAATGGCTTCGGGAAACTTCTTCGTCTCTCGATAGCTGTGGGCCAGCATGATCCGATACTCCGTGTTTTTCGGCTCATAGGGAAGGATCTTTTCGACATGGGTGCAAGCCTGAGCATAGCTCGCCTGAGAATAGAGAAACTGAGCGAAATCCTTGCGGATCTCGAGATTGTCCGGGTAGTGACGCAGGTATTCTGAGTACGCGCGCCGGAGGTTGCTCCTTTTTCCCAGGCGCATGTAGATCTCGATAAGCCGGAGCAAAGCCTGCTCAAAGTTGGCAACTCGATCTAGAGTTCGCTGAAACCATCCCTCCGCCAGATCGGGAAGATCCGCGCGCATATACTCCTGCCCGAGAGCATTCATCAGGTGCGGATCCGGCCCACTGCGGCGGATCTGCTCCTGGAGAACCGGAATCGTCTGTTGGAAATCGTCGGCCAGATGGGGTAGGCTCAAGGCCCGGTAATAGAGGGCAAAATTGTCTTCCGGCTGGGCACGCAGGATCCGATTCAGCAGGGAGTTGAGCTCCTTGTACTCGCCTCGCTCCCACAGCACTGCGGCCAACCCGTACCTGAACTCCAGCCTGTTTTTTCCCTGTTCCACTGCGCGAAGGTAGTGGTTTTTCGCTTTTTTCAGCTCGCCAAGTTTGCTGAAAGATTCCGCCATAATGGCGTGCATGTCTGCATCGCGATACGAGTGGCGCAGAACTCGGCGGGCACTTTCAAGAGCTTCCCGATGCCGATGGTTTTGGAACAGCACAATGGTCATGAGTCGGAGAAGACTTTGAACATCCTGGGAGGAAATCTTCTCTCTGCCTAATAGATTCATGGCCCGAGCCATCTCTTCAAAGGCGGCGGGATTATTCCCTTTTTGCAGGTGGATAACCGCTTTTTGCAGATGAAGCACGGGGTCTTTGGGAGCCAGATGAGCGGCTTCTTCGAAGTGGAATAGGGATAGATCGGCATCCCCCAACTCGCGATAGATGCTGGCCAGATAGAGATGGGCTACCAGGCTGTCGGGGCGATGCTTGCGGATGAACAGCAGGGTATCCCGGGCTTCCTCGTAGCGATGTCTGTAGAACAGGCGGATCGCATAGGTCAGCATAGCGTTCAAATAGCCGGTGAAGATGCTTCTGTTGTCCGGCTCCAGTGCAAGGGCTTTCTCGAAAACGGCGATCGACGCCTGAGGGCGGCCGCGTTTGAGCAGGGTCAATCCCAGCAGGCCGAGAGCGGGCACGAAGGATCCATCTAAACGCGTAGAATCTTTCAGATACTCGAAGGCGTGGTTGAACAGACCGAGAGTGAAATAGGCTCGGCCCAGGAAAAAATGCCCTTCCGCTGAATCCGGTTGGAGTTTCAGGAAGAATTGCAGTGCTTGAATGGCCCTGTTGAAATCTCCAGAGGCGTGGTAGGCTCGGCCGAGATAGAGCAGGGCTGCCGGCATCTGATCGCTCTGCACCAGGATCTCTTGGAGCAATTCAATCGCCTGATGGTAGTCTCGATTCCGCCCCGCTTCCAGGGCTCTGTTGAAGAGATCCTGAATATGACTGTCTTTCATGAACCTGTTTGGGTGCTGCGTCTGGACCAAGCTTGCCGCTGCGCCTGTTTGGGTGCTGCGCCTGTTTGGGTGCTGCGCCTGTTTGGGTGCTGCGCCTGTTTACAAAACCGATGATATCATATAAGTATTAGCTTATGGTAGAGGGGGTTACGAGTATCGTCTTCGCCCAGGTGGTGAAGGTCGAAAAGAGGACTGCCGTTGTCCGGATCATCTATTTCTTTGGCCTCTTCGCACTATTGATTTCTTTCCGCAATCCGTTAATCTCGGTTACCATCGATCACCTTATTGCCCTCCTTGCCCTCCTGCTGGTGGTGGGATATTCGATTATCCTGCTCGTTCTTATAGGGCGGAATTCTTTTCACGAGCGACTCGGGCATCTCTCAAATGCCCTCGATGCCATTGGGGCGGGGGCTTTTTTCGGCCTGTTTCTCGTTTTTCCCGCGGAGGGAATTCGGGATCTTGCGCTTGTGCTGGCGGAGATCTACTTCTTTGTTCCGATTGTAATCTCAAGCGCCAAAGTGAAGCCTTCTCATGCAATCTCAAGCGCAGTCTTCTCCTTTGGTTTTTCGGGAGTTGTTATCGTACTTCATCTCCTCATCAACGGCTCAAGTTCCCGAATGGGATATCCGGTTTATATTCCGGGAGTGGTGTTGCTGTCGGGGATCGCTATGTGGGTCACGACGTTGACCTTTGACCGATTGCTACGAGAACATATGGTCACAGAAGACCTGGCTCGATCCTCCCGGCGTCTGCGTATGGCTATGGAAATCGTGCAGATCTCTGTAATGAACCTGGGTGAGTTTGTGAACAACCTAGATCGAATATCCAATATCCTCTCAAGCGGGGCTCATAATCAGGCAAAAAGCATCGAACATATCGCAACCTCTGCGGAGAACCTGAAGGCGGCGATGGGGGGCATCACGGAATCCACGAGCCGTTCCACCAACTCGATCAAACAGACCGTGGATGTTTCCAACCAAGGGAATCAGACCATGCAGCGAATGATCGCTGAAATCGCCGATATCCACGAGGTCGCCGAACAGATGGATGCCTCCCTCGATCTGATCAACGAAATTGCCGATCAGACCAATCTGCTAGCCCTCAATGCAGCGATCGAGGCATCTCGGGTTGGGGACGAATCAACCGGCTTCTCCGTTGTAGCCGGTGAAATCCGAACCCTGGCTGAACGATCCGCTGAGACTTCCGGGGAGATCGGCCGTCTGGTCAAACAGATGGAGAAGGTGATTGTCATCGGCGGGGAATCATCCAACGAGGCGGGGGAGATTTTTGATCGAATCAACAAAGATCTGAGCCAGTACTCAGATTTTGTGCGCAGTCTGAATATGGCAGTCCAAGAACAGCTTGCGGCCAATAGAGCAGTCAGCGACTCGTTGGACAAGATCCATGACGTCACACTTGACAACAGCAAAGCCGCGGACCGTGTCCGGGACGTGATTGGTGAGCTGAAAAAAGAGGTAAGCAAGCTCAAAGCCCTGGTGGACGGAAAGCTAGTGGAAATACCTCTGATCAGCAGTGGAACGGCGAAACCGCTCTCCTCACGCTGATCATCAGGGGAGGATCTTTTCGCTCCCATGCGCACACAGAAAACTAACCAAAAGGTGAGTAGAACCATGAAACTTGTAGTGATCGGAGCCCAATGGGGAGATGAGGGCAAGGGGAAGATTGTCGACTTTCTCGCGGATGGAGCCGATATTGTTCTCCGGTACTCCGGTGGTGCAAACGCCGGGCATACCGTGGTGATCCAAGAGCGAACGTTCAAACTCCACCTGATCCCCTCCGGCGTGATCACGCCGGATAAAAAAGCCGTGCTTGGGATCGGGATGGTCGTCGATTTGGAGAGCCTTTTCGAGGAGCTCGACGGTCTGGAACGCAGCGGCATCTCATGGAAGGGTAGGGTCTTTCTCTCCGATCGCGCCCACGTAGTACTCCCTCAGTACAAAGAGTTGGATCGTCAGAAAGACGCGGAGCGCCGGATTCCCATCGGAACAACGGGTCGCGGTATCGGAATTACCTATGCCCTCAAAGCGCACCGCGACGGAATCCGGGTGGCGGATCTGTTCGACCCTGCGGTCTGGCAGACGTTCAAGAAAGAGGAGAAGAGCTACCTGGAGCCCTATCGTGAGAAGATTCGGGACATGGTGGTGGATGTTTCCGGGTTTGTGCACCAACACCGTGACAAGAATATCCTTTTCGAAGGCGCCCAGGGCACTCTCCTCGATCTGGATCTTGGCACCTACCCCTTTGTCTCATCAGGTATTTCCTGTGCTGCCGGGGCTGCCATCGGCGGCGGAATCGGGCCCCACAGTATCGACAAGGTCATCGGGGTGTTCAAGGCGTATTCCACTCGGGTGGGGAACGGACCCTTTCCTTCTGAGTTCACGGAGCAGCGTGACGGAAAGCTGGGGGACACGATCCGGGAGATCGGCAAGGAATACGGGGTAACGACGGGTCGTCCCCGCCGCTGCGGGTACCTGGATCTGGTAGCCTTGAACTACGCCTGTCGCAGCAACTCGATCGACGGCCTGTGCCTGACCAAGCTCGACGTGTATGACGGGATGGAGGAAATCAAGGCCTGCACCGCCTACCGTATCGATGGTCATGAAGTTGTCGATTTTCCCGCGACAATAGAGCAGTTAAACAAAGCCCAACCGGTGCTAAATAGCTTTCGCGGCTGGAAGGGAGAGGTGAAGTCCTGCAGGAGTTTTGATGACCTTCCTCCAGAAGCCAAGGATTATATTCACTTCATCGAGGAGTATGTAGAAACTTCTGTGGATATCGTCTCCGTGGGTCACAATCGAAGCGAGACCATTGTTCGTATGAACCCATGGACACAATCCTAATCCTGGATTTCGGCAGCCAGACCACGCAGCTTATCGGCCGACGTATCCGCGATCTTGGTGTGTACAGCGAGATCGTTCCCGGGGACACACAGCTGGATGGACTGATCGGGGAAGAAGTTCGCGGTCTAATTCTTTCCGGCTCACCCTGCTCGGTATACGACCCGGACTCTCCCCGGCCGGATCCTAACCTCCTATCTCTAGGAATCCCCATTCTCGGGATCTGCTACGGAGTGCAGAGGTTGATCCACGATCAAGGCGGAGAGGTGGCGGCCCTGCCAAAAAGAGAGTTCGGACGGGTTTCGGTGCGCATACAGGAATCCACGCCCCTGCTCGAAGGGATTCCCGACGATTTTGTCTCTTGGATGAGCCACGGAGATACGGTTCGCAAGACCGCTCCAGGCTATCGAATCGTTGCACGGACAACGAACGATCTTCCGGCGGTGATCGTCCATGAAGAGAAGCCAATCTATGGTTTGCAGTTTCATCCCGAAGTTACCCACAGCGAACATGGGGGGCAGTTGCTGGAAAACTTTGCGGTTCGCATCTGCGGGGCGAGAAAACAGTGGAACGTTGAAGCCTACCTGCGAAGCATCAGCGAAACCTTGAGGCAAAAGGCCGGGGACGGGAGCGTACTGATCCTGAGTTCCGGAGGGGTGGATTCCACAGTGGTTGCGGCCCTTCTTTTAGCCAGCCTGTCCGCCGATCAGGTGCACCTCATGTACATCGATTCAGGGTTGATGCGGAAAAAGGAAACCGAGGAGGTAGAGCAGCTTCTCGGCCGATTGGGGGCTAAGCACCTGCACATCATCGACGCCTCGGACCGCTTTCTCGACAGCTTAGCCGGTATTTCCGATCCTGAAGAGAAACGTAAGCGGATCGGGGACATGTTCATCCGGGTGCAGAAGCAGGAGATCGACCGTCTGGGCG
>Ga0307378_10007408_pt1 | contig 14788 bp, 31 predicted proteins | sample UN1MG_FD_202238 | JGI IMG/M metagenome (GOLD analysis project Ga0307378, IMG submission 202238) | Soil microbial communities from Risofladan, Vaasa, Finland - UN-1 | ecosystem: Environmental > Terrestrial > Soil > Coastal area > Acid sulfate soil | place: Finland: Risofladan, Vaasa | collected...
CTATCACCTACCCCGTATTTATATAATTTTATTTCTTGAATTTTCTTAGCTCTTTCTATTAGTTTTAAAAACGAGGTAAATTTTTTGCTTAAATATGCTATCAATTCCGAGTAATAATTATTTTCTAGATACAAAAATTCCTCAAAGAATATATTTCCTTTGTCTTGACCTTCAGTATCTTTTTCGTGCAGCCATTCAATTAACTTATTCCCTACTTCAAGAGCTTTTGTTTCAGTCCATTTTTCTTTAGGCTGATATTCAGAACTAAATTGCCTTCCATCTTCTGGCTTAATATTGCCTTTCCCTCCGCCCATAATTATATATTTTTAATCCAGTTATAATGAAAATCATAAATTTCTTTATTGTTACTAAATGAGTACTGCTCTATCCTTGCGTTTACACTTAGATTGCCACTTCCTTCTATCACATACTTATTTAGCTTTGTTTTTATTAGCATTATTTTAGTATGATTAGATTCTAATTTAATCTCTGTATGAATAAGTGTTTGTAGATTATTCCAGACTTCAGGTGCAAATTTAGGAAAATTAGAGCTTATTAATATCATTAATTTTTCTATCTTATTATTAGAGAGTAATTCTTTAAGCATTAACGTTGTTTTTCTTCCTATCCTATAAGATGTTAATGTTAACTCCTCTATTTCTTCATTAGCTAATATTGCTAATATAAAATCAAATGTATTTATTTCTTTTCTTGTTACGATTCTTTTATTCTCATTTATTACTGGTATTCCTGATAACTCATTTATTTTATTTATTGACTCGAAACACATTTTGTCTAAGCTTACACTTATTGATTGACTTTTAAAATTACCTTGACTCTTCTTAAACTCTTTCACTATAGATTTAGTGCCTTTATTACTTTTTACTGATTTAAGCATACACAAAGATACAAAATATTAATTATATAATATTATTCGTGTTTAAAAGTTACTTATGTTAGCACTTCATTAAAAATAGAACACTATCGGCTCGTAATATGTACAAAATTATATATAAACTAGTTATAAACAAGGTGGCTCAGGTAGTTCAGTCCAATATTTAACAGGGTTGGTGTTTTTTATTTCCCCAATCCCAACTCTTAACCATCGTTCAGTACCTATTCGTGAATAATTAGCTATTAATATTGCGTTATTTTCTAAACATACCATATAATCCCCCCACTCTAAGTCTGGCATTCGTTCAGTGACCGACACCCAATTAATAAAAACTGGTATAGTTAATTGCCTATCTCCCGTATCAGATTTTTGGTTATCGCACAATTCGGTTACAAATTCACCAACCTTTTTTATCTGAAATTTAAGCTGAGTTTTTGCGTGTCCTACATTTCCAGAAGTCAACCTATCAATTCTATTAATTAAATCAACTATATTTATATCGATGCGCTCTTTTAAATCCATCACTCTTATATTTTAAAGTTTATCACTCGCATTAATGTTAGTGGGTTATTAAGTAGACAACTAACCATACCTAAACGTTATGCAACAGCTTAAAGAAGCCATGAATTATCGTGAATGTTTCCGATTATTTTTATTTTATTAGGAGCATCTGAGTAATACAATGGCACATATAGTCTTGAATCTTCAAGTTCCAATCCTAAATGATTTTTTGCTCTTAGAATAAAGCATCCATTTTCAAAAATAACCTCCTGATTGATTTTAACATCAGGCGATGAATGATTGTAATATAACACTTCACAAATATCTCCTTCAAAAATTTTATTTTTTAACTCATCATATTTGCCAGTAAATTGACCGACAGTTTGATATTTTACATTTATGAAAAATCCTTTATATCCTTCACCACAATCTAATTCACTTATCCATGTGTCATTTATCGAATTAGTCTGTAAATCACCATAATACCAATGGTCGTTTTCAACTGATTTTCCTCTAAATTCTATTGTTCTCATATATTTGTTTTTAAAATATTATTAAATTTAACCAAAGGCAATAATTAATCATCAAACTCAAAAGTAAAATCTTTCAAGTCTGGATTTTTCCCAAGCAACAACAACTTAGGTGCGTTCTTATTGGTTCTGTATGGTGTTGCGCCGAACTCCTTCCATCCTTTTGGTGACGTTATCGTCTTTCCTCGTCCATTTTGTTCTATTGAGTACAAGTATCCGTTTTTATGTCTAAATATTTTCATATAATTAACTTTAGTTTTATATGATTTTTAGAATTTTACTGAATTTATCAGTTTTTGAACTTCTGATAATTCACCTGAAGACATATATTTGTTTGCTATTTTAATTGAATTTAAATTGAATTTTCTAACTAAAAATTTAATATCATACTCAGTAGAATCAACTTTCGTCCAATTGAAGTTTTGGCAATGTTGTACAAAAGAATAAGCTTTAAGCTCCAATAAGCTTTGAGGGGTTGCAATCTCGTTACCTTCCTCTAATTTAAAAATCTCAGCAAAAAACTTGTTGCCATTAGCGTTTATTAAATCAACTTCTTCTGAGGTGATAAATGCGTTTGTATTTTTGCTGTCATTCACTAAATAATCTATATCATTTGTATATCTATCTGAACCTAATTCTCTAAGTGCCTGTCCTCCGATTAATATTTTATTTTGTGTCATGGTGTTTGTCTTTATATATTATACGTGAAAGGTACAAATAAGGTTACGTTTTGGACATGATATTTGTCATGTTTATGATATTTTTTATTGCACGTTAGCAAGTATAATGTTGATTAAATAAATTTTTCCCGCACTTTACTAAATCATCAAATGTTGTTTTACTTATTCTATGTTCGCAATAAATCCTCATTGCTTTATCGGTAATAACTCCGTTAGTTGCAACCTCATGTTTTATTATTTCTTTAGCTTGTTTAGTCTTCATAAACTTCATTTAAATGTTTGCAATAAGCATCTTCTTTTAATCTGTTTTTAAGTTCTGCGTCGTTTAGGTCGCCACGCTTCACGTACTCAACGCGATATATCCTATTAGGCGTACACCTCGAAATTAAGGTAAACATCATCATAAAAAGGAAGATAAATATTACCCCAAAACGAACCCTCATCCCAACCATCTGTTCTAGTATCACTGTATTCATGTTCAAACACAGTGTCTAAGTAATCTTCTCTTGTCGCACATATCGGAATATCGCTCTTTTCAATAAATCCTACAAGTAATACACGTGAACAATCTTCTTTAAGTGTCTCAAATCCTTGCTTTATTCTATCAATTTTATCCATAAGTAGATTGTTTTATTAAGTTTTGTATATATGTTATACCCCATTATCGGAGTAAAACTGGTGTAATGTAATTAAGTGATTATAATAAGCGTCATTCCCTAGCTCAAGTCTGCTTATAGTTGCTTTGCTAATATTTGTTTGATTTGTTACATCCTGCATACTCATATTAAGAGCTTGCCTTCGCTCCCTTAAATAACTGGGCATAACAACAGGTAAATTGCATTGCTTTTCGCCCGTTTTCACATTCATGCCCTCGCTCGCCATTATTAATATTTCCGCTGCTATTTGCTTTTGGTCAGTTAAGGTATGTACTATGTTTTGGTCTACCTGTAACTTTATAAACTGCGTTACTTTTAAAAACAGTTGTTTGCTAATTCCGTACTTTTTTAATATTTCTTCCATCGCTATCAAAATTTGATATTATTTCGAGTTGAGTAAAAACATTTGCTGAACCTTCATCATATTTCCATACATGTAAATCACCGCCAACCATACCAACCATTACTTTGTCAACATGGCATTTGTGTTTTTCTGCAAAATGATATAAATAACTACGCACACTTAGCTAAATAATCTTTCCATTTCAGACAACCTTTAAACTGTTTTTTAACATACTTTTTAGGCAGTGGGTATTGGAAAAATCCTAAATCGTCAAGCTGTCCATATCCTGCTGTTATGCTAACTTCATCAATAAAAGTACTACAACTTGGTTTCTTTCCAGTTAGATATATTGCCACCGCACAAAAACTACGTACAACAAACAATATATTCCATACCTTACTTTGCAGGTAATTTTTAATTTTATTTTTCATATCAATAGTTGTTTAATATTTATAATTCAGTTCTTTTAATCGGTACGTAACATATTGCAGTACATTATGCGCAATTTGCCATCGCACGCATTGCATCTGTTATCTCTTCGGTTGTAAATCCAATCTTGCTTATCATTTCGCCAACTTTCACCATCGCTTCTTTTATTTCATAATCTGTCATATCAGAAGCATTGTGTCCGAAAAAAGCAAGTTCAGCTCTAAATTTAGCAATTACTATTCGCTCTTGTTTTTCCACGCTCAAAAAGCGCATAACAATACGTAAAATCCATTGCTTGCGTAGCAGGTAATTTGCAAATGTTTTCATATAATTAAATTTAATTTATTATTCAAATTTTGTGCTTCAAAACGCAACGTATCTTACGCTCACCGTTATAGGGCATTAAAGATAGCCCTTGGGTCTTTGTCTGCAAATGCCACTACCACACCCCACTTTGGCTCAAACTCTGCATCATTATTAAAGTACGTTATTGCATAGCTTATATTACCGTTTACATCGACTAATGTAAGGTAATTTGTCCCGTTATAGCTTGGTTCATTTTCTGGGTATTTATTAAAAACCTCATTTATATTCATAATACTAAGTAATAACGCCATATAACAACGGCTAATAAAGCATAGCCAAATAAGGCAGTAGGTAATTTGAAGCGTTCTACATGGCTACGCTTCATAGCCAAACGTTAGCGACAATGCCACTCTACTTTAACGCCACATTCACTACAATATTTATCATCATATATAACATGTAAGTTGCCACATTCTTTACAACAGTATTGTTTAACTTTCATCTCCTCTTCAACAACAAAATCTTTATTAGATAAAGAACAGACCCTAACAACTGGTATATTTAAATCGCTATTCTCGTTCGATTTATTTACCATAGCATTCCCTATTATCTGTATTGCTGCGCTGTAGGCCAACATAGCCCCATGGGCGTAGTTTTTATCCCTATCTTTGTTTGTGTTGTTGTAATTAGCAACTTCTGCTGTTTTTAATTCATGCAGTCTTTTTAATACCTCTTCCATCTACCGGTTAATTTAATCGTTAAAATATGTATATTTTTATTAGGCAGCATAAGGCGAATATCGTTCTGTATTCACTTTTTTAAGTTTATGCCAAATTATTAAATTCTTCCAACTAATACGTTTTTGATAATATGCTCTGTTTAAAATAGGTTTCCAATATTTTAAATAAGCCCTAAATTCTGGCGCCATTTTACATAAGCATTTATAGTAAATTAATAGCAGTTTGTCTTTTAATTTAATCTTATAATTTTGTAAGTATAAATTATCAAAAACTAACCTGTGCTTATTTTCTATGTGCTTATAAAATAATATTCGTGCAATTGAATAATTACGCTGCCTAATCCGTATTATATTTAGTTCCCTGTTCATTTATTTAATAATATTATTATAATAGTTAATTAATCATTACTATTAGACTCAACATCTATAACTAATCCAAGCATTTGCTTATTTTCGTTCAACGTTGTTATTTTGTCTTTTAAATACTGAATGTAATTACTGATATTTTCCAAATCTCTTCTATGAGCGTTAATGTACTTCATTCTAACTATATCTTGCTTAGCTAGATGAATCTTTGCATTCACTCTAATTAATTCTAATTTATAATTCATTAATTGCTCTTTCATATTTTTATTAATTTATCAAATGTATTATTTCCTGTAATATAGTTTTCATATAATACAATTAAGCAATTCTTTAGTATTTCAAACGCATCATCTTGAGCTGATTCTGTTGTGGAAAATCCAGCCCCCCTCTCGCTTGGTTCATGTAAGCTTTCTTCTAACACTTGCAAAGCTCTTTCGGCAGCTTCTTCTATTGCATTGTCCACGCGCTCTTGCTTTTCAATTGCTTCCATAGCTATTCCATAACCTTCCCAGTTATCTACACCAGTGCATTCCAACGCGTGCATTTTAGATTCAATCAGCTCTAATTCTTTTAATCTACTTTTTGAAATTTCCATTTTATTTAAGTTTTATTCTTTGTTCAACATTAGTGCAGCAACGCACCATCAAAAACTTTTAACTTTGAATCTAAGCCTACCCTCTTATTCTCAGTAGAAAAATATAGCCCCGGAATCTTTTTTTTATATCCAGTATTCAATTCTAAAACTCTTAATCTTACTTAGTTCAAAGAACGCTTTATTGATTATACGTAATTATTATTATTAATGTTACGTTTTTTTACAGTTTATTCGAATTAAAATCAATTAAACTATATGTTTGTATTGTATTAGCAAAAGTTCCATTTAATATATTACTTTCAGTTTCTATCTGAATAGCTAAATTATTTGCTTTTCTTTTTAATTCTATAAACTCATCAATACTCATTTTAGTTTCATAAAGTTCTTGAATTAAAGTTTTATATCGAGCTTTTTTTAACTCTAAATTAGAGCTAATTCTAATGTCATACCCTTCCAACCTTTCGTCATCATTGCTCATACTATTTATATTAATTAAACATTTGTTTTGTGAATATTAAGCATGCTAGAAAAATGCATGTTACAATAATTATAGACATAAAAGATTTTACTTCTTCTCTATTAGAGATGTTTGTAAAATTAATTTTAACCCAGAATTTTAATGTTTTCATATAATTAATTAATTTATGTGAATATTATAACTTATGCTGTAATTTATATTGTAATTTAACGGTCTAAATTTAATCCGTACTGCCTTACAATAGACGATATGCTTAATGTCCTTACAATATACAAAATTATCTACTGTACACATACATATGTTTTTTGATGATTCCATTTTTTATATTTTAAAACGGTTTAACCGATCTGTTTGTTTTTAAAATCCTGCGAAGATTGATGTTTTCTTCGTCACTTTGTTTCAAATCAACACCCATTTTTCTTAACTTGGCGTTACAGTCTTCTATTAATTTATTTCTTACATCTATTGCTTTTTTAAACGCTTCAATGGTTTCTTCATACGCTTTAATCTCGATTTTAAGTAGCTCATTTTTTTTGCTTAAGTCTGACCTTTTAAATAGATTTTTCATGATGTTTGTTTTTAATGTCTTTATATATTATACGTGAAAGATACAACTAAGGTTACGTTTTAGACATGATATTTGTCATGTTTATGATATATTTTTATTTAGTTTCGTATATATATGTCAGTAGCATGCTTAGTTCTGGTTATGCTGGTTATTAACTATTTATCTTTTAATTTACTTTATTCTGTTATTGAAGTTAAGCGTTTAAAATCGCCTACTATTCTTATAATAACGTTAGCCACAATGCGCCAATCGCACAACATAACTATTAAACTCACAAGCGATGAATGTTTTATTTGTAATTGATAAACGGGTTAATACAAATACAGTGTTGTTTAAGTGGCTCATATCTGTATTTATTAAATCGGTTGTTTTACTTCCATCTCTTGCGATGTTACTAATAAATATTAATTCACTTCCTTTTACTGTTTTCCTCCCACACAAAGCACAGTGGCTAACATTTTGTATAGCGCATTGCGCTGTGGTTTGCGAAGTTTCGTTCTCTTTACTCATATTATCTGTTATTTAAAAGTTAGTACTATTTATTTTGGCGCAACGAACGCCATACAATTTCACGTTATACACAACCTTAAAACAGGCTGGGTTCATCTTTGAAAGTTTTAATTCGTTTGTTAGACATTTCCATATATTTTTTCTCAATATCATAACCGATTGCTTTTCTACCCTCTTTTATACTCATTGCCATTTCTGTTCCACTTCCTGCAAATGGAACTACTACAAGGTTGTTTTTTCGGCTACAAGTTAAAATTAAGGCTCTTGTTAGTTTTTCGGGCTTGCACGTGTCGTGGTCGTACTTAGCCCCTGTTTTAGTTGCTTCATTTCCGTAAGTTATTATTTCTTGTAATTTAAAACTGTTTTCAAACGGTCTTCTTAATGATTCGTATTCGGTTCTTAATGCTTCGTAATTTTTACCGCTTTTTATAATTGTTTCTATTAGTTTCCAGTCTTTTTCTGTTGGGTTGCTACTCCCTAAAATTATATTACTGCACCACCCTGTTAAATTGCCGTTCTTACTTGGTCTTAATTTTCTAAAATCAATTTCTCGTAAATTATACTTTTCCATTCCTTTTGCTATTTCTTTGCTAAATGGATTGTTTGGTGCTATGTATTTTTCTTCTATAAAGTCACGCCCCGTTGTATCTTGTGCCTTACTGCCATACATTAAAATTCTTTCGGTGCAAGGTGCAAAACTTCTTAATCCTTCGCTTTCTTCTAATCCCATAAAACTGCCTTTATTCCAAACAAGGTTGTTTATAAGGTTAAAATGTTTATCGAATATTATCTGAGCGTATGCAATTCGTTTAGCGTGTCCATACCAAAATAAAGTTCCATTGTCTGCAAGTATTCTTTTGCACTCAATCGCCCATTTTTCAACGTCTTTTAAGTAATCTTCAAAACTATTCCAAACAAAATCAAAATCCCCTTTAACCTCAAAATATGGAGGGTCTGCTAAAATTAAATTCGCCGACTTATCTGGTAAATCGTTCAACATCCAATCTCTGTGATGCACTTTATTTATTTCGTCCATATATCCTCTATTTTGTAGTCGGTTAAATATTTCCCTTCTTTTCCATGTAGTGTTGTTTTATTTTTTTCATCACAATATTTATAAACGGTGTGTTCGAAAGCATAACACATAATATAAAAAATTGGGGCTGTTGTGCCACTAATCGAGAGTGTTAATGGTTCGAGTTTGCAACCTCTAATCAAAGCCGTTAGCCAAATTCCCCAACTTTTCATATTATCAACGTTAGATAATATTTAAAAAATATGCTTTTTTGATAATTTTATCTAAGTTTTTCCTTAAATTTCAAATTATCTTTTTCAAGATGTTTTATCTTATCTAATAAATCCCTGATTATAATCATGTCTTTTTCGTGAACTAATTCAAGAACTTTATTTTCTTCTTTTAAATCACACCTAAATAATCTTCTTATTAGCTTCTTCATATTATTAATTTAAAGTATTTCTAATTCGCCGAATATTTTACCTGATTTTTCAGCAGCTTTAATTTCTCTATTTAAATCAATACACATTAACTGTATGCCTATTTCCTTCGCTTTTAATGATGCTAATTCTTTTACTTTTTTTGCTTCAAGAGCCAATGGACTTAAATCTGATTTTTTAGATATAAAATTAAATCCTCTATTTATATCCGCTAAAATCTTCGCTACTTCTGTGTTTAAGTTTTTCATATGTTTATGTTTTTATTTAATTATACGAGATTAACATATAAAAGGTTACACAAATTATTAAGTTTCTTTGAATAATTAATTTTATTATTTAAAATAATTTTTCGATTTTAAACTTAAATTCTGGATAATTCCAGCTTAACCATTCAATTGTTGTTACTGATTTTTTAGTGTTAAATTTAGGCGCAGATTGTTTAGCAGTTGTAATCTGAATTTCTCCAAGTTTCTCGCAAATGTAATACCCTAGAGTCCTTTTTTTGTTTTTTACTTTTATTAAATTCATTTTATTTATTTTTAGTTTCACCCAAAATCCCCGAAACTTGGGAGAGACGGGGCGTTGAATTACAAAAAAATTATCTAATCATAAATAAACATTTTTTGTTGTGTCGCAATATTGCGTTTTTTTTAATCGTCTATTGTTTTTGAATTCAATATTATTAAGACAACAATAATATAGCATATGAATATAATTATTATTAACATCTATATTACTATTCCCAACTATTTGAATATTCATGATTTTTAAATATTTCAGCAATTCCAGTATTTTGTTTTAATCTTAAAACCTCATCAGCACTCATACCTAAATGTTTGCCTATTTCTATATCCGACCACCCTAGCATAATCATCTCAGCAACAATCGAGCTCATTTGTGTTACATTGTGCTCTCCTCTAGCTCTGTTATGTCTAATAGTTGATGCCATTCTATCTTTTATTGATTTATTTATAATTGATACTGGGAGGTAAGGAAGTTTAAATTTATCTACTCCGTTTTTATATCTATGTGCACCATCAACAACTATATATAAATCTTTATCCTCATCATATACAGCAACTATAGGTTGCGTATAACCGTCTTCAGATATTGAATGAAATAATAACTTCATTTCTGGTGGTGCAACATGATTAGGATTATAATCATTAAATATTATTTTATTGATATCAACTAATTTAGCATAAAGACAAGGGAATGCTATTTTTTTTTCAATATCTGTTAAAGCATAACCAGATCTAAGTTTTTCAAATATTTCTATTACCGTTAATTTATAAAGTATCATAATATTTAGATTTAAGTTTTTCTAGTTTTTCGTATTCTTCTTTATTAGCAGTAAATGTCAAATTTTTACATAAAAAATCACCTTTAACTAATACTTTTGCAATACGCCTCCATGATGGTTGTAATTTTTTTACATCATCTTCATGAATATCGTTAATTTTTACTACATAAAGACCTTGATTATCTATTGATTCATTATTAGCGTATGCCTTTGAATAAACCTTATCGATATCTCCATATAACTCTTTTCTCCACCATCTAAGAAAAACATTTATCCTCCTTAAATAATGTTCTCTTAAAAATGGAGGCATTGTATTTAATATTAACCTTGCCCATGATTCCCATGTTATGTTTTCAGGTTTTACTATTCGACCTTTAAGTATATTTTTACCTTTATATATTTTTGCAAAATTACCCCCATAAACCCTTTCGGTTATCTTATCCCAAGTTTCAGGCTCTATCTTACAAAACAAATCTATATTATCTCTCTGCTCTTCCCCATAGGGTTGACATATCCTCATTGAATTTAAAGGATATCCTGCTAAATACATTTTATCATATACTTTGTTGTATTTTTTTGTTGAGGAATATTTCCAAACGTCCTGTATTAACCAGTCATATATAGGGTGAACACTAAATGTTTCATATCCAGTACTTTTCTGTTTTAGAATCCATTGTTTGTTATTAAAAAATTCCCTGTTCTGAGTAACCTTCATTTTTAAATATCGATTGTAACTTTCTTGTGTTCTTATTCCTATTATCTGAGCTACTCTTTTTAATCCTAAGACTTCAACTAAATATCTTGGAAATGTTATTATAAACTCTTCAAACTCCATACCTTTCCTAAAATAACCTTCAAATGGATTATTATTTTCATTGATTATAAGCCTATTATTAGGCATAGGCCTAATCCATTTATTCTCTTGATCTTTATCCCAACATAACCATTTAGGCATATGAAATGATGATGCATTAGATAGATTGAAAGGTAGGCATAACCAATAACCATTTACTTTAATTTCTGGATCTTCTATTAATTCTATTAAATGATCTTCGTGTAGCTTATAATGACCTTCTAAATCAATAATTAATAAATTAATGGTTTTTATCCCTCTAGATAAAGCTACATCTTTCATTAAATGAAAACAAACAGTACTATCCTTTCCGCCACTTAATGATAACCATATTTCATTTTGATTAAAATTATCGTATAAATACGACAATCTATCTATTGCAGCGTCATATACGTTTAATTCAGTATTATATATTTTACCCATTATAAATCTTTTTGCAATTGTTTAATTGATTTTTTCTTGAAAGCATTAAGTAACTTTCCTTTTTTATCTTGGTTGTTTATCATCATTTTTTCAAGCCCTACATTTCCGTTTAGCTTATAATAATAACACTCTCTTTGTTGTCCAGTACGCAATATCCTATGATACAACTGCTCAAATAAAGCATAATCCCAGTGTTTATCGAATTCAATGATAACATTATAATCCTGTAAATTTAACCCAAAAGAATCCTTTTGCCAGCTTATTATTCTACAGTCTAATAAATCCTTAAGACGTATCATTGTGTCTATATATTTTATACAGATAAGTACGTTTTTACTACCTTTTTCTTTAATTATTTTTCTACAAATTGATATTTTTTCTGGAGATAAAGAGTAATTATGCTGGAGTTTCTGAGTTATCAATAGGAATATATTATTATATCTTGCTTCCATTTCTTCATTGTCTAGAAATTTCTCTTTTATTTCATTATGTTGTTGCAACTCTTCTGCTGTAAGACAGTAGTTAATATCAATATATTGGATCCCTACATTTAAACTTAATTCAGCCTCAAAAACAAATGGTTCTATTAAAGAATATAAATAATCTAAATTATGGTATTTATTTATCCACTCTCTTTTTATTCTATATGTCCCAACCGTTTTAGTCATAGTTGTATATTCGCAGAATGTGTTTTTAAATTCAGCTTCCTGCATCTTTAATATTTTAGGAGATAAAAAACGCATTTGAGCCCACAGATCAAGAATATTTTTACTTAAAGGTGTTCCATTAAGTATTAGTTTGTATTCGGCTATATCACCTAATTCTATTAATCTTTTAGTTCTTTTTGCATTAATATTCTTTATTTTTAAGCTTTCATCACATATAATAAAAGCCTTTTTAGCGTTTTTGACTTTATTATAAATTTGCAGATAAATTCTATCTGAAGATTGGATGCTTTCAATCCCTATTATTTCACAATATAAACCACCACACTTATTTATTTCATCCTTTAAATTATTCTTTGTGCTAAATGGTGTAATCCATAACACGTAGTCAGCATCCGTATGTTTAACTAAAGTATAAGCTGCACTTGTTTTAGCTGTTCCTGCTTCCATAAATAATGCCCCTACTTTTAATTTCTTTATTTTATCAACAGCTTGCTTAGGGCTTTCTAATAAATTTCTCATCTATAAATATAAGCTATATGATTATTAATAGTAACTAGGCATTTGTTTCTTGTTATAGGCTCCCTGCCACATGAATAACTATTATAAAAATAATGCAAACATCCTGAATATGGGTTAACATTTATTTCTATCCAAGAATCCTCTCCCATGCTCACATCGTAATTTATTGTGCTTATTTTATAGGCCTTTGATTCTAATTGCATTAATTTTTTTTCAGCGTTCATTTTATTAAGCTATTATCTGGTTTAACTACTTTATTTTCTATTTTACTAGGTATATGCTTCTCTATTTTATATTCTGGTGTTATTTTTAGCGTCTGCTTATGTATCCATACTTTCTTTTTTCTTGAATATTGAATAGTTTTTTTTTCTAATATCCAAGCAGCAATCCAATAAGAATCACTTTTAGATGAACTATAATCATTACCCATAATATATTGAGACGGGATCCAATCCTCTGATCCATCGAATGATTTAGCTAAATATGCCTTACCGCTCTTAGAGGCTGAAAGGCTTTTTAGCCTTACAGAATAACAAAGTATAGTCATTAATCTACTATTTCAAATGAAACGTATCTATCGCTATCTGAACATGTAAAACTTGGATTATTCATATTTTGCTCATAATAATCACAAAATATATAAGTATCTCTACCATCTGAAGTTATTATTTTAAGTGTGTGTTTTTTTTCTTTTAATTTCTGGTTATTCATATAACTATCCCAATACACGGATTGATCTGAAAATCCGCTAAAGTTTTTATTTCTTTTAGCAAATTCATATTCTGATATTAATTCACCTATAATAAAATTATCTGACCAATCCTGCCCCATATATCCGCAATAATGAGTCTGTATTCTTTTTCCTATTAATTTATTAGCAATTTCTAATGTTAAGTTTTTCATACTTTCGTCTTTTAAATAAATTATTTTAATCGCTAGTGTTGTTATATACTTATTTATACGTGAAGTTACAACTAAGGTTACGTTTTATATATGATATTTGTCATGTTTGCGATATATTTTTATTGTGTTATGTATATATATGTTAGCAACAAGGTTCGAATAATGCACATGCTTTATCCTTGCATTTAATTTTTAGTTTCCCATTTAAAGTTCTGTTGTTACTGCACATCTATTACAATGATATGCCTCTGTTTTATAGGTTTTATCGCTTCCGCAGCAAGGACAAATAAACTGTTCGCTTTGCCCTACAGTAATAGGTGTATTTAAAATTTTTAACTGTTGTTCGTGATAATATTTAGCGTATGCATCCATCAATTTAGCACACTCATTTGCTCCGTATTTATACGGTATTTCTCCATTATGCTTACTTTTTATGTATTCAAATGCTTCATTCATAATATTTAGTTTTAGTCTTTGTTTGATTGTATGTGAAGTTACAAATTAGGTTACACTTTGAACATGATATTTGTCATGTTTATGATATTTACCAGTATTTTACGCCTAATTTCTTTTGTATTTCATGTACTGCTTTACGATAATAATCAGCTTTTTCATTGTAAAATGATGTAGTATATTTCCCGTTTTCTTTTATAGAGTTTTCAATTACCTCAACTTCGCTTAATCCTATTTCATTTATAAGATTAATTCTAAATTCTACTTGTTTGCCATTATGTAGCGTATTACCGTTGCATTTTTTACATTGCGGCCTACAGTTGTTTTCATTATATCTAACTACTTTATACACCCTTTTTTGATAGTGCCCGTTATCGACGTTTTTAATTGGCAATACTGAACCGCAAGTATAACATGTGCATAATCCGTCTTCTGAATGCTTTAATCTTATAAATCTACTAAAATATGTGTCTGCTAACTTCATAGCAGATGATTCATTCATTTCGCTTTTTTCTTTCCTGCTATTACGTTTATCCTCTAACTTAATCTCTATTTGCTTTCTCTCAACTCTTTTTTTATTATTAATAAAGAACTTTTCTTTTTCTTTATTTCCGG
>Ga0307378_10007409_pt1 | contig 14788 bp, 11 predicted proteins | sample UN1MG_FD_202238 | JGI IMG/M metagenome (GOLD analysis project Ga0307378, IMG submission 202238) | Soil microbial communities from Risofladan, Vaasa, Finland - UN-1 | ecosystem: Environmental > Terrestrial > Soil > Coastal area > Acid sulfate soil | place: Finland: Risofladan, Vaasa | collected...
CATTCGGCATGAATGATCTTACCACGAGCATTTTCTACATTTTGGTTATCATGATTGGTAAAAAATGGAACACCCTCAAATGATTTATGGGCTTTAACAAGTTCTTCAGATGAAAAATAATCACCATTATTATTAGGTGCATCAGCTTCTATGGCTTTGGCTCTAAAAAATAACGCATTAGGATGTTTTTTGATCTCAGCCTCAAGTACCATTGCCTTATCAGAATCTGGTTCTATTAATACCTGCCCAGAAGCAGTTTTTGTTAATTTAGAATAACCTTCATTTATATCAACAGAAACAGCTTCGCACAAAGCGAATTTATACAATTTACCCATAACTTAGTTTCCTTCTAGAAATTTTCTCATTAACTTATGTATTTCTTCTGCATGCTGTGAATTCCCTTCTTTATCTTTCATCTCTGCTATTTTAATAAGAGTATGTATAATATGAGATATTACATTGTCTTTTTTATGTTTTCTGACATGATGCAATGGTTTTATTTGAGATTTTTCTGTTATTTCCTCATTATCTGTACTAGGATTATCTAGGATAGGTGTTTCATTCACAGACTCACCATGATCACCATGCTCAACAGGTACAGATACTGGATCAATAACTGTCGTATCTTCATCAGTAAAATCTTCTTCTGGTTCAACCTCAATTGGGAAATCTTCCTCTACATCTTCTGCATCTTCTGCATCTTCTACATCTTCTGTATCCTCTAAATCATCAAGTGTACCTGCACGCAAGTGGTCACTAGTATAGTTAACAAAATTCTCTGATGGATTGAACGAAGACATTTGGGGATCATAATCTACTTTGGCTCTGGTAGTAGGATCAATGCGAGTAGTTGTTACGTACATTCTTAATTGCTCAAATGCAATAGCTAATTCTTTAAAACCAGCAAAATATGGTACTCCATTCTCATCAGGTGTAATGCCAGATAAAATATCTTCTCCATCTTCATATAATTCTAAATAACTCTTTTGTGAAGTTACGTTTCCAGTTTCATCTTTTATATATCTTGATTCATCAATTAACTTAAGTATACGAGACAATTCAGATATTTTCATGCTGGGTTTTGTTCTAATCCATTTGCCAGTGTCTTCATCATATCGTTTTCGTGTTTCCATACGTTTGGCAGAATTATTAAGTATAGCTAGAATTTTGTTTGGGTCTTCTTCTCCACTTATTAAGGTTTGCAAGACCTCTTGTATCAAATTCAGTTCTCTAATCTGCATGTTATTAGTGCGTAAGGCAGTCTCAGTCTGTCCTCCAGCTTGTGCAGACATTTTAAGCTTTAATGGGGGTGGTTTGCTAATTCCTTGATTAGCCAATGCTTCTGGATTGTCTTCTATTTGTGAAAATTTCTTTAACATACCCCTATAGGCCGCTTCTAAAAACTTCTTACTATTAAGCATTTCTTCAGGACTAAGTTGTTTTTTAGCTGCAATTTCTGCTACAGATTCTTGGAATAGACCTAACCATCCATCTCTATCACCTAAAGTGTGTATCAACCTGCTTAGTCCTTTTGGATTTAAATCAAATGAACTACCTATACCTACTAAAGATTCTTGTTGTAGAAAATCTTGGTATTCTGGATTGTCGTCAGCTACGTTGTCTAGCTTCAATAAGGCTTCATAAGCTGGCTGTCTTTTTCTCTCATAATCAAATGGTTTTGTTTGAGATTTAAGAGTAAAAGAAATATCTTCTGGGCCAATTTCAATACCATATTTTTCTCTCCACCCAGCTACATTTCTTGCAACAGCCTTTTTCATAGTATCTTCGTCAGCGGCACCTCTTCTTAGAAAAAAATAACCAAACTGGTAATTGCCACGTTCAAATGCACCTACATATGGACCGACTTGACATATATAGCCACCATAGTTAGGATGATATCCAATATATGTTTTTTGAACTCTTTCAGCCTCTCCAAAAGACAAACCATATTTTTCAACAATTTGTTTTATTTTTTTACCACGGCATAATCTAGCATCATTAATAAGAATAGTAATGCTTGAATCTATTTTAGATAGTTCTAGGAGTTCTTGTGGTGGTGCAGAAGATGCAATCTCATCATAATCCCACCATTCCATATTGGGTCTACCTTGCCACCATGGACCAGATGCAGCTTCAACTTGTCTAGTAAAGGTTTTATTCTTTTTCACTCTTTTATTACCCCCTCTACCTTGAGGTTTGCTTACTTTATCATTAGGGGTATTAGCCATAGACTCTCCACCCTCTGAGTCAGTATCCATGTCTTGTGCATCATGCATTTGTTTCCATTGTTCTACTCTTTGGCCAATTCCAACTAAATGGGTAGCATTATAGGCTCGAAGTTCTCTTGAGCGAGGAATACCCCAAGTTACTCTAGCATATTCAGCAGCAGTATCTAAACTGTCGAAATATTTACCACCAGCAGAATAAGTAGCTGGGAGTTTACGTACACCAGCGAAGAATTTAGCAATTGGGTCATGAATTTTAGCTGGTCCTAAAATACAGTAATATTCGCTACCATCCATAGCTTTTCCCTCAAAACGGAAATAACTACCTGGCCCAACTACATCTTCAAACTGTTTTTTGAGAAAAAGGGTTTTATCAGTGTATGCTTCCTTCCAATCAATGTTTTTCTCGACCAGCTTTTCTCTCGCTAATCGTATGTTTTTCATGACTATATAATATAAAAATTCGCAGTATTAAACTTCCGTAAACACTGCGAATTCTCCTTGTATTATATTCTATTTTTCTGACAATCTAGCTTTATCTCTAGGTGTCATTTGTTGTTTTATTAACACCTCTTTTTGCATAATTGTTTGTATAATTGTTCGCAACACTTGTTCTAGTCGTTTCTCGACATCTTCATCTGTACAACGAACAATAGTCCATCCCATTTGATTTAATTGGGCATCTCTAGCTTGATCTTTAGCTGTTTGTTTGGGATTTTCTTCATGAAATGCTATACCATCAACCTCAATACCTATTTGTAAACTTGGAATAGCAAAGTCCATTGGATATTCTTGCCCACCTACTTGTACAGGATGTTGCATATTAACAGGATATTTAATAATTCCATCTTTCTGGTACATTTGAAGCCTTTCCATCATCATACGTTCTGGTTTGGTATACATGATTCTACCATTAGAATCCCTATTCCATCCACCACCTTCTCCATCTTGTTGTGATGCTAACTCTTTAGCTTTAGCTTGCTCAGCACGTTCCTGCTCTCTATAAACTTGTTTTTGTTGTCTTTCAATAGCAGCTCTATTTTTACTTTTTAATACTTTGCCACCAAATTGATTAGGATCAGCAACTTGTGCTTTAACAGAAGATAAGGTTTGGGCAGCTACTGCTCCTCCAGCAGGAGCACCTGGAGCACCACCTGGAGCACCTCCTCCAGCATCACCACCCATACCTTCTCCACCAGGCATTATGGGAGCATCGCCCCCACCGAGGTCTCCTAATCCTCCACCACCACCAGGCATTGGAGGAGCACCGCCCATACCACCCATTCCATTTCCAGGGGCTCCTTGCATACCCCCACCTAAAGCCATCATCTGTATCGAATCAAAACGCTTACGTTCAATTTCAATATCAGGATCATATCCAAATTCTTCTAATAAAGTCTGAGCACTTAGAATACCCTTATCATATAACTGAATAGCAAATGATTTATCTTGGTTTTTATCCCTAAGATTCATTGGTCGCCATTTAATCTTAGGATAAACCCATTCCTCTTCACCTGTTTCAGCATTCTCTTCAATAAAACCCTGTCTTATAGCTTCAGGAAGATAAATAGATTCTTCAATCCAGTCACTTAACGATTTTCTAAATGTATCAAGTCTCTGAATCATAGCCTCAATACCTACAGCAGCAGATTGAAATGCTGGACCTTCACCATTTAAAAGGGCATTGTTAATCATCATACCATCAAGAATTTCTTGATTAATGAGTTCAAATTCATTAGAAAGTGTCAAGACGTGGCCCTGAGCACCGACAAAATCTATCTCAAATGCATGGTGAACTATAATAGCTGAGTTAGGATCATTAGCTGTTTGAGCAAATTGTTGTTGAACAGCAGCAATATCAGCGGGACCAGCAGGACGCTCTTCATTACCAACTTTTACAACCTTAATAGGAAGAATTAATCTTTCTGCCACAATCCATTGAGCTACCATCAATTTAGTTTTATAAGAAAGAATAGGGAATAATCTACGAACCATACCTGTTCCATATGTCTCATAACCAGATTTACCATAAGCAATATGAGATACATTTCTGTTATCTAATAAAATAGGTTGTCCTGAAGCAATTTTTTTAGCCACTTCTGGAGCTAGTTTTTCAGACCCAGGTTCTTGTCTCTGAACCATAGTAATTAATGTTTCATCTGGTCTAAACGAGATCATAGGTTCTGGATCAATAGGGGAGCTATAGACATCTACAAAATCAGGATTAAGAATAAGTACACGCCTTACTGTACCACCTTCATGATCACAGACCATATCACCCATTTTGCCTGAACCACCACAGCTTTCACAATGAACCTCTTGTAAAATGAAACAATCACCCAACAGATGAAGTTCATGACTGATATATCGAGTCCATTTAGTTAATTCAAGTTTTTTCTTAAACTTATCAAAATATCGTTTTACGTCTCTATTTTTGCATTCATGTTCCCATTCGTTAATTGGGAAAGCACTATAGAAATCAATAGATGCTGCAACTTTCGGTTCATTATGATAAAAGAATCTCGCCCATTGATATTGTTCGATACGCTTACTTGGGATTTGCCAATTTATAGGGGTATGGACTGGAGAGAAGAATTGTGGTTGGGTATAAATTGTACCAGCAGAAGCAATGGATGCTTGTCTGCCCATATGAAAGCTAGAAGGAGGAGCGTAATTCTGATTAGGGATTTCTTTATAATCAGCATGATAAGGAATATGTTCCTTACTAAGCTTCATAGGGTCTTGACGCCTAAGAGCATTAAACGTATTCTCTAAATTTCCTGTTTGTATTAAAACTGGCTGTCTTTCTGCCATATTATCTTCCTGTTACATCCATTATACAGTTTTATTCTCATTTTTGCCAATATCTATCGCATTATGTAGAATGATTGGCTTGTTAGGATCATGAGGTGTGTTTCTGAATTGTTCTTGTATTTCTCGTATTTCTTCATCTGTTGCCAGCTTAACAATATCGAAATTTTCATCTGTAGCCGTTGATATTTCCACTGGTTCTGGAGTGGATTGATTCATTGGACCAATTTTATCGTTTTGTTGGTCTATAAAATTCATTGTGGCTTGTGGATCTTGGGTTAATGCCTCAGCCGCCTCATCTAAATCTATTTGCCCTCCCGAAGCATCTTCAAGGCCTTCTAATGATACCTGATCCTTATTTAAATCAACTTCTGCATTGAACTCTTGATCTTTCAATAAATCAGAAGACTGTTGATCTAGCATGATAAATTGATTGACAAATTCCAGATTAACGAGTGTAGGATCTGGAACTTGTGCTAGAAGATAAACGTTTTCTGCACCTATTGCTGGAATCAACACTGTGTTAGGAGCCAAAGTAACCTTTCTAGTGTTATCTACTTGTAACACCCCTTCTAAAGGTAGTGGCAAAACTTTAGGTTTGTAATCATGCTCTTGAGCTGTTACTTTTTTTTTTAGGTCAGCATCTTCTTCAGTGGAAGCAACCTTGGTCATTTTAGGTGCAGTATAAGCATAAAGCTTACCATCATAACGACTCATTTGTCTTTCAGCACCATGATATATTTTTGTTGCTTCATGAAGATTAACATTGTAGTGTTCTGCACATTTAATTACAATATCTTCAGTTTCAAGACCAGATTCTTTCATTTCGATCATATCACTAAACATCTCGAAAATTTGGTCATCTATTTCTTTGCCTTTGTCTTCTGCACCACCAGATTTATCAGCTAGTTTAATAATAGTACCGTTCTTTTTAGCCTCATGGAAAACGGGTTCTGCACCCCTTTCTGCTTCTAAACGAGCTTCCATTGAATATTGATGTTCTCTTGGTTTACGAGTTCTTTCACCATGAGCCAATTGTATATTGTTACCTTGAAATCTATCTACGTCTGGATTAGCAGGTGTTCCAGCATCAGGGAAACGATGAAATCTTTCATTGATATATCCACCAACCCATTCACCGTCATCATTTTTAAATTCACGAGCAAACTTATCCATAACATGTCTACGCCACATAGTTTCTAGACAGTATGTTTTAGTAGGATCGTCATCTATAGCAAGACTATCGAGACAGTGTTCACGGCAATTCCATGTGCTAATAAGTCTTTTTCCTTTACTATAAGGAAGTTTAGGACAAACACGCAAAGGCATGTTATTGTAGAGACCAGACCTCATGGTTTGGGCTTCTTTTTTAATTTTATCTTTATTGCTCATATTCGCCTCTCTATTTTCGTTAAAACCTATAAGGCCATGTTTCCCTAAAACAGAGAACAATACCTTTGCTGCATTCTCATCACCGTTATATATACCGGAACAAGTTTCAACTATATCCTGCTGATTATCTCCTACCAGAGTTACTAATATATTACTTGCTTTATCTGGGCCATCTTGTTCTTTAACCCATTGGGCTAAGTCATTTGCACTTGTAAAAAATTCTGCCAATTGATCACCCAATTACTTCTACTATTTCTGGAATAGTTTCATATTGTATACCAAGACTTTTCCAATATTGAAGAATTTTTTCTTCGTTTGCTCTTTGGTTTTGAATCGTTTGGAAAGTTTGTTGGAAATTAGGGTCTTGCATAAGCCTATTAAAAGTCCATCCAGAAAATGATTGCTGTTGCTGTTGTTGTTGCTGTTGCTCTGGTTGAGTATCAATACCAGACATGGGCGAATTGCCCTGCTGATTGGCTGGAATTGCCCACTGAGCTTCTTTCATCCACCCTTTTTTGTTCCCAATAGCTTCCCATTCATATTTAGAAATCCTAACTTCTGTTTTCCCACTTGCATTTTTAGTAATTTTCATTAATTATTTTCCTAATTGTTGTTTAAGACTTTCAGCAAATGCATCAGAAACACCAAACGAAGATTGAGATTTCAATTTATCAAGCTCTGTATCCTCAACCTCTTCTCTCTGAATAGATTGCCTACGTATTTCATTTTGTTCTTTAATCTGTTCACCCGCAGTTTTCTCAGGAAGATTATTTGGATCATAATCACTATGAGCAGCCATTACGGTATCTCTGATCCCAGTTTGAGCATTCATAGCTTCTGTTGGGAAGACTTTACCCTTAGATACTATACCAGAATATTCCATGGCATCTATCTTATCTTGTTCCCACTGACTATGTTCTGCCTTTTTGGCTGCTACTTTAGCTGCTTGTTCAGCAGCTAGTCTTGCACCGTTATCAACTATTTCACTTTCAGCCATCTGTTGAATGGCATTAGGGTTATCGATGCTATTCTGATTAGCTGCCAATGAAGGATTATTACTTACGGAAGTATCTTCTCCACCACGAATAGGACGAACAGAACTTTCCATCATAGGTTTACTTCTCAAAGAGTTTTGCTTACTTACAGTCTCCCAAACATCAGGTTGAGCCTTCTTTGCGTCAAGTAATTCTCCTAGTCTAAATGGATCAAACCTGAAATCGTTAGGTGTGATTTCTGTTTCATCATTAGTGGATGCTGTTTTTGTTAAAGTGGGGGCTTCATTATGAGCTGTATACACATTTTGTAATTCACTTAAAGCCTCTAACACAGAATCAGGATCTAAACCGACCACATGAGAGCTGTCAAGTCCTGCTACCTTAGCATATTCTTTCAAATGGCTAATGTCATCTTTATGCCAATTGTTGGGATAGTAGTAAGTTTCGTCACTCGATACACATACATCAATCCTATCACATTCAGTTGTCAAGACTTGTTCGTCAACCTTTCCATCTTTATTACAGGCCTGAAGATTGAAATGTTGTAGGCCTTCAGCCAGAATCTTTCGACTCTTTTCTATCTCATCAGCTTTCTCATTTTTTAGTGCCCAAGTGGGAACCACATTCTCTTCTGCCATTCTACTAATTTTCATAAGCATTTCCTTTATTAGGTTTATACATATTATTGTACTTAATTTTTCTGTTAATTTTATTTAAATCCCTTTGCCTATATAAAAAAAACGCCCATAAAACATATGAGCGCTTTTCAGGAGACAATAGTAGCTACCATCAACTAAATTGATTTTTTACTAGTTCTTTTTCATATTCTTGCACTTCTTTTAGGTCTAATTTCCTCTTTTTTTCGTTAGTTTCTGGATCAACAACCGTTGTTTCTATCACATCATATTGTGGATTTTGTTGATCTTTATCACGGAAAAACCTGTCTCCAAGAACAAGCTCGTTGGTTTCATCATCTTTTGCAGAACCCTCACTACGCTCTAATATTTTAACAAAAGCATCAGTTTCCCAAGGAATACCTAATGATGGGTCTTTTTTATAATAATAGTTATGAGAGGCCATTTCAATAAGTAACATATCCACATCTCTAACAGTAAAACCTTTAGTAGTAGCAATTTCAGCCATTCTATCCACATCAAGACTTTCAATAGCTTTCAAGAAACTATTCTGATCATAATAACTCATAACTTTGATACCCCTATTATCCATTCTTCTGGGAGCACTCAAAAAGGTGTCCTTCATACTCTTAACATCAAAACTATCAATCTCAATCACAAGATCGGCACGTCCAGAACGAAGTAATGGTCCTGTTATGTTTTCTTTGTGGTTAGTTGTTAAAACAATAAATATGTTTCTTCTAACCAGAAGATTATCTTCTTGAGTATTTTGAAGCCAATTCATAAATTCAGCTTCTACTTGTTTATGAGCTTCATGCATTCCGTGTCCAGAAGATTCAGTAGACCCCATAGCCCTATCATATTCGTCTACACGCAATACGACATGGCTACTTTTTAAGATTTTATCAAGTGATTCTCTCATTCTTTCTGGACCTTCACCAACCCATTTAGTATGAGAAGCCATAATATTTAGATCCCAAACATCAAAATCTAATAAACCTGCAAAGTGAATTGGGAAAGCTGATTTTCCTGTTCCTCCTCTACCATATAAGACAATTACATGAGGCATACGTGTTTGAATAGCTTCAATATCCCTAGTTATAGGTGCATCATCTTTTTGGGTGTTTGAATATTGGCACTGAAGTTCTTTCAATGAAGTAATCTCATCAAAATCCCTCATAATTTTGTTTACATCATATGTAAAACTGCTTGTTTCTGGTAGGATATAGTCTTCCCAAGGTTTAGGGGTTAAGGATGAAAGGCCAAATCCGTCTTTCATAAATCCTTTGTTAATATTAAACCTCAGGTTTTTAATGACCTTGAGTGGATCAAGTTCACGAGAAGATGGGCTAACACCAGATTTTTCTAACGATTCAGCTAAAGTATCTCCAGCTCTTGTATATGTTAATCCACATAGTTTTCTAATTACTTGATCTCTATGTGTCTGGTTCATCTGAATCTTATGTCCATGTTGATTATATAGACTAATAAAACTGTCCAGAAGGTGAGTCGCCTCGTGTTCATCTAATGTGTTAAGAGTTAATACTCGTGTTTTGAATGGGAATACTATAGGTTCATTACTCACAAGGAGTAAACGACATTTCTTTTTAACATCTGGATCTCTAAAATTATCAAATAGAGATAGTGCTTTTGTACTAACGATTCCTGGTTCTCCTTCGCAAAAATCCAAACTATGGTCTATGTTTCGTATAATTAGAGTTTTATCAGTACAAGTACCAGTTTTTACCTCTTTTCTACTAACGAATCCATCAGGAAGCCTTCGTCTTTTTCCGGTTCTTGGATCTGTAGCAATGATTTCTAAATCGGGAAAATTTGGATTCTTTACTTTTTTAAATGAACCGAATATAAGACGATCCAGCCAAGCATAAGCATTTCCACCGCCTGGACTCACCCCTTGTAATTCTACTGCATCAATTTCAGTAGTTTCGTTATAGAGGAGAGAAGAGTCGAAACACCATTCAAGAAAGTGTTTAACCAGTGCTGGATTTTCATAATTGACAATGAGGTTAGTTATACCAGTTAAAGACAGCTTAGATGCTGGGCCAAGTGCATTTTTAAGAGATTTAAATTGATCGCTATTTTCAATAAGAGCTTCAAATCCGCATGGGTTTTTTAGTTTTTTCTTTTCTGTCATTGTTTCTCCAGTGAAATGTATTTGTTATATACATTATACAAATTAAAAGGACACCATGCTAATGATTTTTAGCATGGTGTCCTTTTAGATTATTGTTTTACGAGTATTACTTTTCGTAATCTTTAGTCAAAAGATCAACCCAATCAGCAGCTTCAGGAAAGAAACCTTTCCAATACTCACTGATTTTGCTTTTGTTCTCAGGACTTAATTTGGAAAGTTTAACCATATCTTCAGTTGAAGCAAACATAGGCTCTCTACTTTCGACAATCATATCACTTTCATCTGGACCAAGGTCAGGTTCGCCAGGAATTTCTTCGATTGTATCTACCTCTATAACAGCTTCATCATTACCAATAGGGTCTTCTTCAACAACTTCTTCAATAGCATCTTCAGTAGGGGAACCACCAAGTTCGGCTTTAACCTCTTCAACTACATCTGCAATTTGCTCAACAGCCTCTTGTGCTTTTTCAACAGCAGCTTCAGCAGCTTCAGATTGTTCGGCTAATTCAGCAACGCCTTCTTGAATAGTTTCAACGGCACTAGTTTCGAGTTCGCCATCTTCGCAAGGGGCTTCATCCTCACCAGCTTCTTCACTATCATCTTCACTCTTTTCAAAAGGTGCTTCGCCGCCATCATCGTCGCTATCGTCACAGTCTTCAGCCTTTTCGCTATCGTCACAGTCTTCTTCGGCAACAACATCACCACAAGCTTCTTTCTCTTCTTCAGCTTCTACGATTTTGGTTTCAGCTTTTGCTGCTTTTGCTTCTCGCTCTTCTATAACTTTCTTAGCAACTTCAAACAAAATATCTTTGTCGTCCTGAGGTGCTTGAGCTTCTTTATCGTCGCTAGAGGCAGTTTTGGTCATAGGATTCTCGTTTTTTGCAACGGGGCTCCATTTGACTTCACTTGTACCAGCAGGCATTATAATATTCATAATCTATTTTTACTCCTTATTAGTTTTTAATCAAAATAATTGCTATCTATTACTAATTTTGTTATTCTTTTCCCTTTAACAAATTTACTTTTTTTCCTTATCAGAAGATGCATTTTTGAGTAACCAGTCGGCCTTGTTACCTGCTTTCTGATAACTATTTAGACAATCTTCCCATGCATTATGAGGAGTCATACCTGCATCATACTTTTGCTTATAGCAATTTTGCCAAGCTCTAGTCTCCATACGCATGTATCCCTGTACACCTTCATAAAACGCTTTACGTTCTAAAGTCTTCTGTTCTTTTAAATTGAACTTGTTCATGTTTCACCTATTATTATTTTTCTTTTAAATTACTGGATTTCCTTCCTAGCCCTCAAAATAGTTTCATCTTCTGGTTTAAAGTCTAAAGAAATGATGTTATTTATGTTAAACGTCTTTTCCCCAGTGTTTCTCGCATATTCTTTCCCGCTAATTTCATCACGATCATATATTCTTGGTGATTTATCATATACTCTAACCAAACTGTTGCCACGAGTACTGTGCTCAAATGCATATTCTCCATTAATGAGTGTGATTGTTCTAGGGGCAGTAATCTTTGACCTTCCTGTTGGTTTACCATCAGAATTGGTTTGGATTTGATTGTATACCATTATTAAGTCCATACCATATTTATTCGCCAATGCAAATTTTTGTTCCAATGTATTGATAACCTGAATACCAGGGTCCACCTCTTGTTCACCTTCTTCTGGTCCTTCTGGTCCCATTTGTGGTATATTTGGCTGAATATCTTGAGGCTGATCTAGTTCTTGACCCTGTTCTGGCATAGGCATTGGGATTTCTTGTGGAATTTCTTCAGGATTTGCCTCTTCTTGATCTGTCAGGTTTCTCCTCCTGACTCTTGGTCTCCTTTGAGAAATACTGTATAACTTCCCATGAGTATAATTACAATAAACTCTTTTAGATACATTTTCTACATTGCCAAATAAAGATCCATACATTTTTGAACCAACATCTATTTCGTTATCCTTGAACCATCCCAGAGGAACCTCAAGAGCGTATTTGCATTCGTATTTAGAGTTAACCGCTTTATAATTTAAGGGAATCATTTCTTCAATTTGAAATATCGTGCCATCTTCTTCAATAAAAGCAATATGGAGAGGCATATAGGTATTTTTCATCCAGAAACTCAGCTTTCTGGCATAAGGGAACTTAAACAGCATACCACTGTTTTCATCCATACGCTTACGCCCCATTAAGCCTTGTTCACGCTTAAGTGGAGTGTCTGCTATTTCTACTTTAAGTTCCTTTTTTCTCATCTTCTAATGAGCCTTCTTGTATCTGCCAATTAATAGCATCATTACTCAACCCCAAGGTTAATTCTTTTGCTGCTTTGTGTGTGGCACATGTAAATACAAGTCCTCGTTTACCTATAGGTCTTTTGGCTAAAGTTGTTCCATATGGAACTTCAATTGACACCTCATTCCTTTCAATCATACCAAGTTGTTTTTTAGATAACTCAGCAAATATGACAATGTTAGTGGACATGTTTAGTTAAATCAAGTATAACATTATTATTAGAAGCAAATCTAGGATCACGAAAACCCTTCTTACCATCTGGTTTCATCCCTGCCAAAATTTCTGTATAACTCTTGTCTCTCTTATTCTTGTCAAACTGATTAGGTTCACCAAGAGCCATTGTTTTAATGACGGTTTTGCCTTTTTCTGTGAATTTTACCTCATCAGTACCACCAGTAATAAAACCTAAAGTTTTTAAACGCATAATATCACGGCTGGTAGTCTCAATCTGTCCTAGTTTATAGGTATCTTCTGTAACCTTATTGGCTTTCAACCATATATCCATAAGCAATTTGGCGTCTCTGTTACTAGCTGTCACAGTTTTTTTAGTTCTTTGGTCATAATCATTCAACAAAAATGAATAATCAATACCAGAATTCATCTCTGTCTCTTTCTCTGGGTGTCCATAATATGGTCTAATTGGTGTTGGCATAATCACTCCTTAATATTTAAAAATTTCCTCAAGTCCATAATTAGTAAACAATTCTATGGCTTCTTCCCTGCCTTCTTGTAAAATTTGTTCTCTATGAGCTATTAATATATCTGTTGATATATTCCCATCAAATAGCTTCTCCCCACATATATACATAGCATATTTAAGATTCTCAGAAATATCAAAATCATACTTAAGCTTTAGATACAATGCTCTTAATATAAGAATGGGATTCTCTTCAAGAACACGAGATGGATCAAAATAGGTAGAAATCATCCTTTTTTCTATATCTTCTATACCACGTTTAGATATATCATAAAGTGTTTTATCTACAATGTTATATGCTAACATATTCATGGTGAAGTCACGATTAAAGACATCAACTGAGAATGAGTTGATTTTAATATCTCGTTCAATCATCATGTCTTGTATAAATTCGGGTTGAAATCTACTGTTGAATTCAAGAAATAATCCTTTATAATCAAACGCAGTAACCATATCACCATAATATACTTCTTCAATGCCAAATTCCTTAGCTAAAACACTCGCAAGTTTTCTAACATGATGTTTACTAGTTCCTGTAAAACTTAAACTACCAAGAGAAGCCATAGGTTCTTTCATCATCACGGCTCTTGGATAACCACCTACAATAAAAATGTTTTTCATCTTATGTTTTCGGCATACTCTTCGTATCTTAATAATCAGATCTTGAATCAATTTCTCTCTGATTTTTGAATAGCAACAGATGTTATCTATTTCTGCATGAACTTTAGAATCAAAAGGATCAATTCTAAGCCTGTCTTCTATTGAGACAATTCTATCATAATCAACTGTTGGAGAGGTTAACCATGCGACATACACTTCTTCGGTTGAATATTCATCATCTATTTTTCTTACATACAGGTTTACATCTTCTGTAATATCGAAAAGTTCATGTAAGATTGGGAGCATATCATCTGACACTATTAGTCTAGTTGCCCTTATAATATTATTAACGATTTTCTCTTTTGCACATGAAAGAATGGACATGATTTGTAACATTTCAGCTCTAGCTTCATCAGCACCTTGCATTGATGTTGACGCAAAACGTCTCGCTGGATGTATATTGCTAAAGTCTCGTGTCATGTCATCGAAGAGTTGTGGTCTAAATCTAGGTTCAATCCATCTTTGAAAAAACCCCTTTATGTCTTTCACTGGATTATATCTTGGTTGTGACCTAATTTCGTCTTCAGTCCAAGCAAAGTCTTCATCTCTATCTTCCCATGCCATTACCCTATCGCCCAGGCCTGGTATTGTATTCCCATCCGAAATTTCAAGATTATTCATCCAACCAAAAGTGGTAGCTTCTTTAACAAGAGAGGCTTCCTTTTCTAGTGTTAGCATCAACGGGGATGGTCTACCTTCTTCTAACAAAGTTTCCATTGCTTTATAACTAGCATCTTCATCATGTTGTTCAGACAATAACTCTTCAGTTGAAATCAATACATCTTTATGAGGCATTTCCTGTCTATACTTAGTTAGTTGTTCTTCAATAATATCATGTGCTTGATCAACACCTTCTGGAAGAGGGAACATGAATTCTCTACTTAATCTAGATTCAATGGGCCAATTGTCTTGCATATGCATAAGAAGA
>Ga0307378_10007410_pt1 | contig 14786 bp, 30 predicted proteins | sample UN1MG_FD_202238 | JGI IMG/M metagenome (GOLD analysis project Ga0307378, IMG submission 202238) | Soil microbial communities from Risofladan, Vaasa, Finland - UN-1 | ecosystem: Environmental > Terrestrial > Soil > Coastal area > Acid sulfate soil | place: Finland: Risofladan, Vaasa | collected...
ATCAATAATTTCATTTGAGTAGTTTTTCATATTATTTTCTTTTTTTTCTTCCCTGACAATGTGCTTTTTGAGAAAAACCTTTAGGGTTATTACAATCAATTGATTTTTTATATTTTTGAGACCATTTTTCAGAAATCTCAACCCAATCCTCAACATTTATTTCTGAATCAAACCGTGATACATTATCATCAGAATGTTCATTAACAATTTTATTTATAAGATTAGTTAATTGTGTTTCAGTAAGTCTTACGATTTTTTTCATAACAATAAATATCCCATAAAACAAAAAATCCCCTTATTACAAGGGGATCATTTTATCAAGACCTTCAATGACTATTCCACATTGTTCGTACAACTCGTAGTTAAGTTTTGTTGTGTTCTTTGCTCTTGTGGTTACCACCTGATGTTCTTCCTTCGTGATAGCAACGGTTGATCCATACTCAACCAAGAAAACAATAAACTCATCCAAGGTCATGTCTTTATTTTTGGACAACTTATCAAACAATATTTTCATTGCTTGTTTACGTTGTATGAAGTGATCGTGTACAGGTTTTCCACCTGCGATTACACCACCCGATTCTAATCCCGTTCTGAAATAGGAGATACCCGTTAAATCAAATAAAGGATTTCTATTCAGTGAGAAAAATGCATCCAATTTATTTGGATCAGTCTTAATTGAATTATATAATTCAATCTGACATTTAAATATATCCAAAGTTAAATTAATCTTTGTTATCTGTGATTCACTAAGTCTAACCTTCATCATCTTCCTTCTTAATTAATTTTTCCATAAGTTTTCCAACCCAAGATCCAACCTGAAAACACCCAATAAGATACATAAGAAACTCTGGTGTATAACTTATCGCTAACACACAGGTAACAATTCCCGCAAAAAATATTCCAATTTTATTCATCATCTTCTTCAATATTAGTTATGTAAGATTTAGGTTCAACAAAATTCATATCAAAGTTTTCCAACTTTAATTTTTGCTCATCAATATCCTCACGAGTATAGAACGGAGCGAAACTCGGTCTATAATTAAATGGTACATTTTCACGATCTTCCCATACTTTAAGTTCTACCTCATGTCGGGGAATAGAATTCTTAAGGTACATATATTCCTTCCATTTCTTATGGTCTTCCACAGATGGAATAAACTTAAGATCACCATAGTTATCAATACCAGACAAGTCGGGGTTATTGGAATATACATCAACAATGCCATCGTCACCACCATACAGGTAACACAACTCCTGAAGAGTATGGGTATTATAAATGTCCCACTCTTTCCAATTACGACCATAAGAACGTACCTCACAGATATAGAAATATCCGTCTTTGAAATCGCGGATTATACCTGAAGATTTAGATCGTACTTCAAGTAGTTCTTCAATAGTAAGGTTTTTTAAAAAGTTATCAATTCTCATACCACAAAGATAGGAATAAAAATCTGATATTTCCAAAAATTTTTAAATAAAAAACCCCAACTTAATTAAAAGATGGGGTTTTTTATTTTAACCCAGTCCTTGTAGTATGGTTTTGTCTATATCATTTATGCAACCCCAAAATTTTTCAGTTTTAATTCCTCCTTTATTGTTACCTCTTCCAGTAATTGATGCGTCTGATTTAATTTTAGTTTGACAACCGTATCCGTCAATACTTTTTCCACACGTATCAGGAAAAGGAATTCCAAAATTAACATAACACTTTCTAAGTTTTATGACCGATGATTCTGGTTGTTCCATTAGTGCTCGTCTAACTAATCTAGATAAATTTTTTGATTTATTCCAATATTCGGTAACTTGTTGTGTGACCATATCATCACCCATTTCTTTTTCAGTATCAGCGGATGCAATTAAATCAAGATACTCTTGTGGCGGAATTTCTGGCATCTCAGGGGCACTAGGATCATTGTCTTCTTTTAAGATTCTTTTTACAATTTTTGCCAAATCTTTTTCTGTTAATCTTATAATTCTTTTCATATTTTATTTTTTTATATTAAGTATAGATAGTTTAATATTCCGTTTTACATTTCCATCCGCTTTCACGGTATGATTTTACATCACCACCATATCCGCATTTTTTGGCATTTTTTGCTGGTGTTTTTGTTAATAATGGATCGTCATAACATTTGAAATTTGAAATTTTGTAACCTTCACTATCGTTACCCCAACCACAATTTATAGTATTTGTTTCTAATTGTGTTGGTGCTCCCCAAAAATGAAGTGTACCTGTTACATTCCAATGATCACCACCCTTACTTTCTGATCCATTCCATACATCAGTATGTCCGGCAGCAGACTCACCCCATGCATCTGTAGTAATTACGTAAACGCCTTTTTTACCTATAATTTCTTCAGGTGCGCCATTACCTGTCATTGGTATTTTTTGGTATCCATCTGTTTTCTTAGTTCCAAATTTCTTACCAAGAATACCGATCATTGCTTGTGAGCTTGGATTAAAATAAGATTTAGCTGGAACCCCATCATATGCAATTTCTGTTTTATATTGGCTAGGTACACTATATCCTGATTTTATTAAAGCCAAAGACATTTTTGTTGCACAAGTGTTTAACCACCATTTTCTGGGTTTTTGTTCGGTGCCCTCTGTGGCTTTATATTGTTTGGGTATTATTAGAGGAAATAACTCCGATCCATCTAAGGATCCAGGATGTGCGTTGTAAATTACATCTACCACGTCATTTGATATTCCTTCCGTTAATATTTGTTTTATTAATCTTCTAACATCATTTTCGTTTATTTTTGAGTATTTTTTCATAAAAAACTATATTTTATTATAAATATATGATTGTTATAAAATAAAATGTTTATATTTGTAATAACTTTAAACTTTAAATAAAATTATTATGAAAACAAAAAAATTAACTCTATTACTGTTAACCATATTTTCGTTAACAAATTTATTAACTTCTTGTACAGAAACTAAAGCTCAAGAAATAGATAAAGTTTTAAATTCTACCGAGCCTGTAGAAAAACCATTCTTATTTTTTAATGAGTCTGAATCCCTTGTCAAAACTAGATTTAATGCACCTGAGGGTTATACTCGTGTGGAGTCATCTGAGAGTTCTTTTGGTGAGTATTTACAAAATCTACCACTAAAACCTTATGGGTCTCAAGTTCATCATTTTGATGGTACCTTAAAATACAACACATCCGCTTACTGTGCCGTAGTAGATCTTGCATTTAAAGGAAATAGAGATTATCAATGTGCAGATGCGGTTATGAGATTACGAGCTGAATATTTATTCTCTCAAAAACGTTATAGTGAAATAGAGTTTTCATACGTAAGTGGTAAAAAGGCTAATTATTTATCTTACTTAGGTGGAAAAACTCCAACCAATGAAAACCTTTGGTCTTATATGTGTGGTGTTTTCTGTTACGCAAATACTTACTCTTTAAACAAACAACTAACCTCAAAGAATACTATTGATCTACAAATTGGCGATGTGTTTATAATTGGTGGATTCCCTGGTCACGCAGTTATCGTTGTAGATAAATGTGTGAATGAAAAGAATGAAGTAAAATTTATGTTGGCTCAAAGTTATATGCCAGCACAAGACATTCAAATCCTTGTAGGTGATGATGGGAAAAGTCCTTGGTATGATCTTAACTTTGGTGAGTACTTGTACAGTGCAGAATATACGTTTTCTAAAAACGATTTAAAAACTTTTTAAAATAAAAAAACCCCATCTTTTCAGGTGGGGTTTTTAATTATATTATATTGTTTATTCTGGATTGTAGATTTTAAAAAATGACACAATATCATTTTTTAATTTATCCGCATCTTTAAAATTTATTGAAATGTCAGACCCATCCATCTGATAACCTTTGTTTTTCCACCAATTGATCATATCTGTTTGATTTTCTCTATCTTCAGTGTTAAATAAATGCATTCTTTCTTTAGGTAAGTCTGGAGAGGTTGACGAAATTGCAAAACCGTATTTACCTCTAGCCGATTTGGCGGTTCCCCAATTCAAACTTTGAGATGGAATATCATCAAAGTCCGTAAATGTTAATATTCTTGGCGGATAAGAAAGGGTTTTTAATTTAGAAACCAAAGTAATCCAATCAGGATTATTTCTACCAATTTTCCCTGTGTCCTCAGATAATAATGGTTTAACATTCCCCATTGTTGATTCTATAAGAGTTAAAAATCTTGATTTATATTTTTCTATTTTAATCATAACATATTGTTTAGTTATAAATATCACAAAAAACAAAAAACCCCAAACTTATTAGGAATGGGGTTAGGTCTAAATACCATTCATTATTTTTTTATGATCCCCACGCAGGATTTGCAATAATTAATTTACCGTCCTCAACTCTTGGAATTTTTCCCATATCATTGTGACCAGCAATTTCAAAATCATCTTCATAGAATTTCTCACCGTCAAATACAATGTAGAATTCACCTTCATCGTCTTTACCTCTAAGACTATGACCTTTAGACTTTAAAGATGAATGTGATGCATCTCCCATAGAATCAAATCCACTTGCGGTATAATCGTCTTCGTATTGTTCTCTAATTACTCGTTTAACCAATCTAGTTAAATCTCTTTCTGTTAATCTTATAATTTTTTTCATATTAATAAATATAACAAAAAACAAAAAAACCCCACCGATAAGGTAGGGTTTAAAGATTTAATTTTTAATTAGTGTTTTTTCTTTTTCTGAAGTTCTTTACTGTACTCAGAAACGGGGATCGGAGTTCCAACAGGGTAAGGAAATCCTACTTTAGCTGCCGTCACTGATGTCTGTCCATTCTTAACGGGAACCGCAACACGTAATGGAATTGCCGCCTCATTAAGTGGGCCATATACTTTAGCCAACACAATACCTGAAGACGTTGTATCAAAGATAACACCTGGCATTGCAAACATATTACTTTCACTTGTAGATGGTGAATCCATATTAATAACAAACGATCTATTTCTAGGTGTCATATATTCCCACTCCTTAGTTGAAGGATTAAATTGGGGGATAGTAGTAGTTGTATCGTAGTACCAAAATAAAGACCATACGGTATTACTTGTTCCGTCAGGAGTTTGGAAGTTTTTCTCAACATTGAACTTACCATAAGTTCCACTAACACCTTCCATTGCCAAACTTGAAAGAGATGGTCCGTTCAATACAGGACAGATTGCACAACCCTCGTAATACTCAACACCTTGAACAATAATTTTGTTTCCCGTAGGTAACGCTGCCGATGCTCCACAAAAAGCAAAAGATCCATCATGTATCTTAACAATTTTATCAGATTTAATATCTTCTAACGTTTCAGTTTTTGTCCCTGTATTACAACTAAATAACATAGTAGCCGTAACAATAAATAATAATAATTTTTTCATAAGTTTTTTATTATAAATATAACCATAATAGAGAAAAAAGAAAACCCCTCCGATTAAGGAAGGGTTAATGTTTTTTTATTTTAATATATTAATTACCCTTTAATGGATTATGAATTTTGATGATCATACGTATTATCTCCCATACGCATTACTTTGTCTGCTTTGAATTGTCCAAATCTTTTTTCATAATCATCGCTCATTCTAGCTTGATCTGAAAAATCGTGAGCAACTTCTAATTTTAAAATTCTTTCAATTCTTTTGGGATCGTCTCCTTTGAATAATAAAACTTTTCTATCTCTAAAACCTTGATCTCTTGTGTCGTCTGTAACATCAATACCCCAATATGTTTCATCAGTATCATTATCACGATACTCTTTCATAGTAAAGAAGTTACCTTGTTGGTCACCACCAGTTGATTTTCTAACATTACCTGTTGGGGTCATTTTATTTATTAGTGAACGGTTACTTAGATAATCATAAGCCTTTTTTATAATTGCCCCACCTAATGCAATTCCACCTAAAGTTAATAAAACACTTTCGTTAATATTTTTTTTACTTTTCTTTTCTTCTATGATAACTCTTTTAACCAATCTTGTTAAATCTGATTCAGTTAATCTTATAATTCTTCCCATAATATTATTTGTTTATTATAAATACTTATACCTTCAAAAAAAAATAAAAAACCCCACTAAATGGTGGGGAATTAAATTTAGTGTTAATATTTTACGTCAAGTATATCTAGACCCCTCATACTATCCCCTTTTTCAAAAAATCTTCCACTAGAGTTTTGGTATATCTCAACGTCTTCTTGACCACCTTTTGGGTATTCAAGTCTTCTATCTCCAACATATTGGTTACGATCTCCATAAACATCATAAAAATAATCTTTTTTTACTTTTATTGAATTTGTCTCTTTAATATACTGAATTGTATATTTTACCGCAGCTTCTTGCATGTTACCATTTATGTTACCATAAACCTCTTTAAATCCTAAATAAACTGGGTTACCGTAGTCACCCAGTAACCAAACTTTAGTTTCATTTGGGCGAGAATCACTTCGTAAGTCAAAAAACCCTGGAACTTGTTCTAAGTCTATAAGAACCTCTCTTGGGGGTTTCGTTGGTTTATATACTTCTTTTTCTGGTTCTGGTTGTTTTTTTCTTTTTGTGAATGGCCAAAACTCATTTATAGACCCTTCTGATTTTTCGTTCTCCGTTATAACTCGTTTAACAAGTCTTGTTAAATCTCTTTCTGTTAATCTTACAATTCTTCTCATAATATATTAATTTAATTTCTTGGTATAAAACAAAATGGACCATCTATGGTGTGAACAGTATAACCTTGATATTTTGGGGCGACAGATCCATTAGTAGTAATCTTAGTATAATCCCCTGAGATTTCAAAATTTGTTCCTGGTCCCGAATTGGATGAAGGATTTTTAAACTCACAATTTGGTATACCCATGTTGCCTTGCATATCCATGTTGCCTTGCATATCCATTTCGTCTTGTTCTCTTATAACTCGTCTAACAAGTCTTGTTAAATCTCTTTCTGTTAACCTTACTGTTCTTCTCATAATTTTATTTGTTTAATATAAATACTTTGATATTCAAAAAAAACAAAAAACCCCACCTTAATTAAAAAATTACTCATCACAATCTTCATCCTCTAAAACCTTATCATAATATTCCCTAACCTTATCGTAGAATTGTTCATACATCCATTCATTCATAGTTTCAGATAATACATCAATATCAACGATGTCTTGAGGAACATTTATACCTTTTTCAAACATCTTGAATATGACTGCGTTACGAACATCACCGTAGTAATCATACCATGCATAAAACGGATCATACGTATAATCACAAGGGGGGTAGTACCTCATCTTTTCATCAACAAGTTTATCAATACGACCAAACCTACGTTTAAAAAAAAGATCAACAAATTGTGATTCAGTTATTAGTATCTTCATAACCTATATATATTTAGTCCAACTCTCTTCTAACCTTCTTGCAATAAAGTTTTTAACATTTTGTGGTAGATCATCAATACGAATTAAATAATTATCCTTAAAAGTTGATGGAATATTAGGAGCGTCACTATACGGTTCTCCTTGACTAATAAATAAACCGATATAAACTCTCTTTGTATCAAAATGAATTTCCTCAATATATGCAGAATCGTTATGTTTATCCCATAGTTTAATACCCAATTCATTAATAAATTTTTTTGGTATCTCCCAATGTAAGTAATCGGTTTCAGTGGGAGTATACTCCTCATTAACATGAAATAACTTTCCCATTTTTAATAATTGACTTTCAGTTATAATGATTTTCAAAATGTTCCTTCAGTTTTGCCTCATATCTTGAGGATATAAATCGTTTAATTGGTGCGGAGAATTCATCCCAATATTCATCCCCCCAACATTTTTCCACACCATAATCTTCATCAACTCGGTCATATGTATAATTAATAACCATAACCATAAAACCCTCAATAGAATGATGAAGTGAAACAAATTCTTCCATGGCTTCATCAACAATATCGTCAACCCCATCAAGATCTATCCTTCTCTTAACACAGTTGGATAATTGATAATAATCCAATGATTCTTTTTGACTTTCAGTTATAATGATTTTCATACCAATAAATACTCACACTTTACAGATTATAAGGGTTTCACTTTACATATAACAAAAAACCCCAATCTTATGGGGAATTAAAATATTAACATTTACGTTCCCAATATAATTCGGTTAACTCAACATAGAACATATCCTTTAGTTCAGACATAATCCCTTCGTAATCAAAATCATCAATCAAATAATATACAGGATGAAGTTCATCCATCATAAGGTTTGCAAATCTTCTTTCGTATTCATCAAAAGATTTAAACTTACAAGGATTAATAGTGTCAACGGTTTCTTCAAAACTATCCTTGACCAAATCGTATCTTCGTAGTAACCAAATTCTATTATATTGTGATTCCGTGATAATTATTTTCATACCAATAAATATTAATTACATTCATCTATGACATCATAGAAAAATTCGGTTATCTCGGTCAAGGTTCCAAAATCATCCAATAGATCATATATCTCATCTTCAGACAAACGATCATATTGTTTCTGAACTATTAATATTAAATTGTGCATTGACTCAGCAATGTAATGTGGCCCCTCTTCTCTCCTCCAATATGTACAAATATCATCAGGAGATAATTCACCAATGTATTCCTCAATCAAAGAATAAACACGTCTTATTAAATTATTTTGTGATTCCGTTATAATGATTTTCATATTAATAAATATACAACAAACAAAAAACCCCACCTGTTATGGATGGGGTTATATTATTTATTTTTTAAATATTACATAAAACAAAAACGAACATTTTTCTGAGAGACCAACTAAAGTGGATTACAAAGAAATTAAAAAGACCCGAAGGGTTCGGTCGGTCAAAAAATCCGACGAAGTCGGGACGGGGTTCCGGCCCCCATTAAAAAGGAAGAATTTATTATTATTTTTGTGAAAAGGTAAATTGATTATTATAAGTGGGAGTAGAAGGTTTCTTAAAAGGATCTATTAAAAGATTATTTTTATAAACGGAAGTATTATCGGCAGGTGCAGGATCATAACCCGGTCTGTAAACAAGTGAGGGAACAACTGGCTTAACAGGTGCCGCAGTTTTTGTTTGTGCCGCGGAGTCAATAGCAGTTTTAGAAGTTTCAAGTGCGGCAGCTAAAGCTTTTGCCATTTTTGGTCCAAAACCAGGTGTGTCTCCAACATCCAATTTATTGTCCGACATTACATCCCAAAGTGTTTTTACGTTTGTAACAGTATCGTAAGCGGGTATCTTAGTACCTTTAAATAAATATTTACCAGATGCAATTGCACTTTTATTACCAAACTTATAGTCCGCAACAAGAGTATTGTCTTGATTAAGTTGTAGAAATTTTTGTATCTCACCCGCATTTGCTGCTAAGGCTTCAGTTATTAATGGTTTTACATTTCCCAATTTTGACTCCATAAGTTTTCTAAACTTAGAAGTATCAATAGACATCCTTCCTTCGTATTGTTCTCTGATAGAATTTTTTTCCCACTCAGGCATTCCATTTAATAAATGTTTCATAGTACTATTGTTTATTTATAAATATTAGATAAAACAAAAAACCCCACTCTTTTATTAGAAAGTGGGGATTAATTTAATCTTCAGTATAAAATTTCATATTAAATTTTGGTCCCATTTTAAACATAAGGGTAAATGGGTAGTCATATTTTAAATTAAACTCATCAACAAAGTTTTTAAGTTTATTAGAATACTTTTCTAAAACCTCAGCACCTTCATCGTACTCATCTCTCCACATATAAGGATCTCTATAAATGTCCATTAAGTCCAAACTTTCCCCGTCTTCCGAAGCCATAAAATCAAGACCACCAAAACTATATACGTCATCAGGAAATTGAAAACTTTGTGATAATCTTCTTAACTTAAACCAAATATCCTCCCATGAGATTTCTTTGAAGTTTTCATTAACAACACGTTTTAATTGTTTGGACTGTTGTTCTGTTATAATTATTTTCATATTAATAAATACTTCATAAAATAAAAAACCCCCACTCTTTTGAAATGGGGGTATATCATTTATTGCCATAATTAACAATGTTTTGTTTTTCTACTATAGAAGTTTTTAATCTTCTCACCATATTCATCCATTAACATATCAAAAAAGTTTTCATAACCAATATGATTATAAATAAAATTTTCAGTTTCATCTATATCATAAATGGGGTGTTCATATTGGTTGATAATTTCATAAACCACATCGTCCACATATTTTTTTAACGTGGGGAAATTACGACAAAAATCAACACGCCAATAAAAGTTATCCCCATTATCAATCATTAGTGATGCCTCGTACATAATATCACTTAACCTTCTTTGTAGATTAATAAATTTATTATACTGATCTTCCGTTATAATAATCTTCATATCACTTAACGATAATGAGAATTTACTAAACCCATAACCATACTATTAACATCATCCGTAGTTCTGATTTCTTTCTTGGGTTCATATTCTTTTAAATGTTCAATAACTTCCTCCACTAAATCCCAATCCTCTAACATTACAGATTTCTCCAATTTTTTAATGATGTCTCTGGGACCCATTCTACTCTCACTAATAACCCCCCTAACAATACGGGTTAAATCTGATTCTGTAAGTCTAACTATTTTTTTCATATTATATTCTTTAGTAATAAATATACCCCCATTTAATACAGGGGGAAATAGTTCCAATTTTTTCCCAAAAATTTTTTTAAGTTGTGATTCATATATCAACATTATCGTTATACCATTCATATAATCTATCACCAAATGTATCCATAATCTTTGAATGTATAATTGGATCATAATACCGATTACCGTTGTCACAATTAGATCTTATAAAAGCGGTCAACATTATTTGGTAAGAATTCCAATCTAATCGTCCCATTCTTATAGGTATGGTTTCTTCCCCACTTTCTAATTTTGTTATATATTCATCCATACAAGTATATCTTCTCTTGATATAATTTGGGGGTTTCCGTTCTTCCCTTAATACTTTTCTTATGGATTCTTGTAGGTTCATTTGTCTCTTAATATTCTTTGGACTATTGGATTATTCAGGAAATCTTCCACATCTTTTTTAACTTTTCTTGTATTACAAAAACTATTGTTAAAAAACATTTCGGGTATTGTATCAGATTCTTCATCCCACATTTTTGTTTCATATTCATCAGGAACAAGATGAGCTTGTCTTTGTTCCCATTCTTCCGCCATTTCCCACGCTTTGTCGTGAGTTGTTATTCCATTTGAATCTAGTAACATATTATCAATTTGAATATAAACGTGTATCAAATAATCTTGAACTATTGCCCCATCATATTTATCCACCTCGTTTGCCAAAATCATATAATAATTAACTTTCTTATTTGGGAACCTTTTCTTTATCTTTCCTATAATATCATATGCGAAGTAATGACAATATCCATGTTGGTAATCATAATTCCCCTTATTCCACTTTGATTCAAGTGCCTCCCTTAATATTCTTCTTATGTTTTCCATTCAAATCTGTTATACTTACCACGAATATGTTTATATAAATCTATAATTATGTCCTCAAACATATCTGCTACTTCTGTGACAAAATCTATTTCTTCTTGTTCAGGTAAATCTTCCCACCCTATGTTATATTCATTCCACATAATTGATTCCACCGCTCTTAATGTTACCTCATATTTAAATTGATCAAAACTTGATGTTTCACCAAATACTTGTTCTGCATTAATTGAAAGTAACCATTTAACCTCATCTAAATCAATTCTCCTACGGAAAAAATTTGATTTCAGTTCTTCCCTTAATATTCTTCTTATGTTTTCTTTTATATTCATCTATAAATCTAATAATAAATTATTATATCTCACATTTATTCTATGTCTGTAGTAATCTCTTAAATTATTAAACACATCATCATACCAATCTGAATTTTCTGGCGTTGTACTGTGTAGTTCATAATTAATTCCATCCATCATCATTGAGATTGTAATATGTTCAAATCTTTCATTATCCCTAATACCACCCCCATTTTGACTTAAACTAACTAACATTCCTGATGACTTGTCTAACGATTCAATAAATTCTCTCTCTAAATCATCATGTGGGATTCTACGTCGAATCATGGGCAAAAGACTAGTCTCTTCCCTTAATATTCTTTTTATGGATTCTTGTAGGTTCATTCTGATAAATCTATAAACCAAACTGATATTGGCACGTTTAGTTGGTTGGCGATTGTTGATCGTTTGTGACCACCAATTAATGTGTATTCATTTTTTTCTCTTCCTCCTGTTGGTAATTTCATTACAAATGGTGATGGAAGTTCTATATGTTTTTCATTTCTTAACTTTTCTATATTATCAACATAACCTTTGTTGTGTTTTTTAACTTCATCATCAGCCGTCATTTGTTTAATTAATCCTGATGATGTTGTATCTTTAAACATTCCTGGAAACTCTTTTGAGAATCTACCCATATAAAATGTATTATTTATTTTGTCATCATCCCATTCTTCCATCATTCCTTTACTAAACAAATTAAACCCTTCCATTTGTGATTGTCCATCTTTTAATAAAACTTGTCTAAAATCGTCCCAATCATCCATTAAATCAGATATTTCCTTATCTAATAGAATGTCTTTAATCTCTTGTTCATCATCCACTTCACTTCCTTTTGAGTGTTCCGCAATCAGTTTAAATGTATGTGGAAATATAGAATACATTAAATCGTAATTTTGTGGGTGAAAGAACTCATCTTTAGAAAACCTCATATCATTTCCAAGTAACTCATCTAATTCTTGTATAAAATATTCCCTTGTTGGCTCTAACCAAGTAATCGAATATGGGTTTGATACTTCATTTAAACCCATCATTGATTTAATCCTTTGTATGTTTTCTTGTAGATTCATAATTTACCACGAATATCTTTATATAAATCTATAATTGTGTCCTCAAAAATATCTGATACTTCCTCAACAAAATCTATTTCTTCTTGTTCAGGTAAATCTTCCCACCCAAATTCGTATTCATCCCACATAATAGATTCCACCGCCCTTAAAGTTAACTCATATTTAAATTGACCAAAACTTTCTGTTTCATGAAATATTTGTTTTGCATTAACTGAAAGTAACTTCCTAACCTTATCTAAATCAATTCTCCTATGAAAGAATTTTGATTTCCGTTCTTCCCTTAATACTCTTCTTATGGATTCTTGTAGGTTCATATTAATACTCATCATCACAGATTCTACCATCAAATTGATTTATAAGGTAATTACCATATTTTTTAGTTAATAAGTACCATATAATTTCTTCAATTTCTGACATTTCATGTTTAACATAAAGTTCATCACTAAAATGATTAATAAAATTAGAGCTTGCAACTTCAAAAATTACATCTTTATAATCTTCAGATGTACTATAACCACAAGGACTAATTTGATCGGTTAAACTATCAATTTGTTCATTTAGGTAATATTTTATATCTTGGGTTTCCAGTCTTCTTAATAACCAAATTTTATTTTTATCTGACTCATTCAGATTCATCATCAATTTAATTCTTAATATGTTTTCTTGTAGATTCATATTATATAATTATCTAACTCCCCACCTTTCATTCCAATCGAATTGATTACCTGTTGGTATTTTTCTTCACTCCAATCATTTTGTCTATCTTGTACATATGGAATACAATCAGGGAATGGTCTATTAATTGCCTTTTTTCTCCACGGATTAAGTTTTAATTCTTCGTCTGTAAGGTTTGAAAGTGTTATTACACTACAATCACCTTCCCAATTTGGTTTCGCAATTCCTCCTTGTCCGTCACCAGGTTCTGTAACAAATATAATTCCATCATCCACAAGTTTTTGTATGTCAAAGGTTAAACGAGAATCGTCCATCCCCATTATTTCTTTAAGTCTTTGTATGTTTTCTTGTAGGTTCATATTAATAAATATTCTTATAAACAAAAAATCCCCCACTATTGTGAAGGATCTTTATTATTTCTTTAATACTCTATACATTGATTTTATCTTATCTTTGTATTTATTAGTTAATTCGTTGGTCAGGGTTTTACTCCATTGTGTTTCATCCGATTCCTGATCAGGTAAATAATGTCTTGCACCTGTTAAACTCAAAAAATCTTCAATCACCCTTCTTATAAATTCACGTTCTGATAATTTATTTGGATCTGAATTGTAGGATTTTATAAATATTTTTGATATATAGTTTAACGATGAATTAAATAAATTATCTATATTATTTAATATATCTGTTGGTAATCTACGCAATAACATTCTAGTGTAGTTCGTTTCCTCTTGTAATACTTTTTTTATGTTTTCAGATTCATTAATGTCGCCACCAAACACCTCAACATATCTATCTTTAATTTCATCGTGATAATGGTTTGAAAGGAATTCATAAACCTCATCATATGGATAATCATCAAATCTATTATTAGTTAACTCATAATGAAAATCTTCAATAATATAACCCAAAATAGCATTTTTAAAATCATTAAAACTATAATATTGTTTTTTAGAAGAGAGTTTTAAAAATCTATTGGTAACAATATCTAAATTTTCGTAGAATTCTTCATCTAATGAACTCATATCAACTCTTCTACGAAGATATGAAGATTCATTAATGTCGCCACCAAACACTTCAACATATCTATCTTTAATCTTATCATAAAAAAGATTTAAAAGAAAATTATAAACCTCATCATATGGGAAATTATCATAATCTTCATCAGATAAATTATCACGATAATCATCAATAAGATATGATATAACAGTAGTTCTAAACACATTAAAACTACAAT
>Ga0307378_10007411_pt1 | contig 14785 bp, 18 predicted proteins | sample UN1MG_FD_202238 | JGI IMG/M metagenome (GOLD analysis project Ga0307378, IMG submission 202238) | Soil microbial communities from Risofladan, Vaasa, Finland - UN-1 | ecosystem: Environmental > Terrestrial > Soil > Coastal area > Acid sulfate soil | place: Finland: Risofladan, Vaasa | collected...
TCACCGACGTCCAAATTCGCGTTGACGACCGCATATTCTGACTGCGTAGGACTCGCGTCGAGACTGATATTTTTATTTTCACTTCCTCTGCTCTCAAACCCCAAACTCAACTAAATCATGCAAACTTTATTTCGAATCTCCATGATTGGTTTGTGTTTTGGTACTTCGGCACTGGATTCAGCAACCACGACTAGGCCAGCCATTGCAGTCACTTTTATGCCTCCCGGACTGGTGATGGTGCCACCTCCTCCATCAATCTCCACCATTTCTCAAACTCCAAATACTTCCGAACAATCCAACAGAACCGTTGATTTAGGCTACAATTTCATTTTTTCCTCCCGAGCTAGAAATCCTTGTCCACCTTGGGATCCCTGTGAGAAATTGACGATCCACAATCTAAATCTGACTGAGTTGTGGCCAGCGTGCCTCTTCTCTTCTGACAATGTACACATTGCAGTAGAGTCTGTGCTGTCTTTGACGTTTCCGATACCCTACAATGCTGAATTGTGTCTGTACAATACTACCAATGAGCCAGAAGGAACTTTCGAGTCTGTAGAATTGGATGGCTCTTCCAGCTGCATTGATGTAGAAACTTTGCTGTCGGATACTGGAGTCTTTATGTTGATCTTCAAAGGAACAACATGCACAGCGGGCAGCAGTGGCAGATTTTCGATATTCGATTCTGGCAAATAAATCATTTTCAACCAAACAGCCTTGGAGGCAGGCAAGCTTTATTAGTAGCCATCCGGGTCTTGGGTTCGACGGGGTGAGCGGCCACGCGAACGAGAGCTGATCTCGCGCGGTCGGCCGTAGTCATCGTCGTCGCTATCATGTGCATCTCGGCCGCGTGAAGGCGACTTCTTGCTCTTGGGTCTGCTTTTGTCGACCACGTTGCGCTGCAGCAACACATAGACGCGCCAAATGATGATCAGGCCAATGACAATCACCAGCTTCAGGAGGGCACCAGAGAAGCGGTCAAAAATCAGCCATAGCGAATTGCCGACAAACGCAACGAGTTCGAAAAGGTCGTCGGTACCGGGGTGCACTTGTATGTCGCTCATCTTCTAAAGCGGTGTCGCTGGGTTTTGATACCAATTAGAATTTAACGCTGTTTTTTTAAATGCAGAGCAGCGACGCAGTACTGGCTATTTCGCGCAGACCACGGCAGCCTCACTGTGCCTATTGTGAGCAGCATCGCATTGTCACCACCAAGAAGAAGAAGGACACTCTGCTTCGCTTCTGTAGAAGCTGTGTGCCTGGTCAAGACACCTACGTGCACTTGAGTTGTGTGCCGTTGTTACGTACCTCTGAGCACGGCCATCTCCACTGCGTCACCCCAGAGTGCCGGTCAATGTTTGCTGAGCGCTACGACAATGTGACGCTGGATTTGAGCAAACTCGCCCGCTTCAGGCGCTTTTACAATGCGATGCCGATACTGTGGGGGTTTGCTGGGTTTTGTTGCGCTGTACTGACGCTGCTGTACAGCGGGTGCACATTCAGACCCAGCGGCAATGGCTGTTTCTATGCCTCGTGGACGCTGGACTTTGTTGGTGCCGCGTTGTTCGCTGTATCGTTCTTTGGCAATTTTGATCACGCACCGTTCTATCTGCGCTTCAATGGCTCGAAGGATGCTGCACTGCAGCGCCTGACCATTGAAATCACCGTGCTGATCGTGGGCATGCTGTTTGGCCTCGGTCCGCTGCTACTCGTCTCATACATGTTCGAAGATACGCTGTGGTTTGCGTGTTGGGTGTTTTTCTTTCACATGCTCGTGCTGCCTGTAATGCTGTGGAAGTTGTTGCGTGGGAAGCAGCAGCTGCGGGCGGACATCGCAGACATGGATGTAAGTCTTGACTCGATCAGCGTTCTCGATCTCAGCCAAACGCGAGAAGCATTTCGAGAAGCATTGCCCTGGCGAGAGGCAACAAATTAAAAACCCTACGGGGCAATATTAAGGGGTCTCTGGGTGCTGATCACCGATAGGAAGCCAACAGTAGAAGCAAGCGTCGCTATGGAACGTGTAACATGGGACCGGCCTTTGACCCAGGGCGAGGCTGATCAAGTGGAACAGTTCATGAAGGACCACCTCGAGCTGTCGCACTTGCACATTGCTGGCAATTTCAAGGGCGTGGAGAATCGCGCAAAAATCCCGTATGGCAGCGTTGCTTCGTTAGAGCAGAAAGTGCAGCTGCCCCTGAGTTTGCTGCCGGACAACATGGCCCAGTGCACTGCGCTGTTCAACTTGGGCGAGAACTTTTCTGAAATATCGTTTTTGAGCAGCCACAGTCGCGAGGAACTGCAGCGCAAGACCAAAGAGTTCCAGGCAAAGCTTGGCAAAGGCCCCGGACTTGAGGACGTGCACTTCAAGCACGTGCTGCCCGAATACCTCGGCAAAGACATCAACCGATGGGCGCCGTTTCTCGGCAAAGGCCATGTAAGCATAATGCTGGCACCAGAGGCAAGCGAGGACAACGAACAGTACCAGCTTTGCATTTCGGTGCCGAAGCTGCCCATTGTTTCACAACTCTACGCCAATGCGTACTACAACAGCGATGTGCCGACGGCTGCCGACTTGACCCGCCACCCGATTGCAGCGATTGCGCGTGAGATCACTGCTCGTAACGCATGCAAGGTGGCCGAGGTATTTGCCAGCACATTCGGTATTGCAATGCGCCATCGCAGACCGTATCCTGCTGAGAAGAAAGGCCTAGCATTGCCCGTACCCGATGCGTTGACACTGAATCCAGGACCGATTGTAGATCAGAACGATGGCTTTGTGAAGATTGCCAGCGGGCTTGTGGCCTGGGGCTATCACGCAACCAGCGGGCAACGACCAGTGTTCAAGGTTGGTCCGCTGCAGCCAGCTTTGGTACCGAGCAAGGCTGTCTGTGCATTTGTGCCCTATGATGCACCGACATCTACCGGCGAACGATCGGAGGTCGGCAAACACATACCAGCGCGAATGCTGCACGAGCGCGTGTTCAGCGGCAACACCAACAACAACACAGCCACAGAGAACCTGCACCCACGACTGGCCAAAGTCAAGCAGCATCACGCTGTCGAGGAGTTTATCGTGAAGCAGCACAGTGCACCGGTGGCTTCGCTAAAGCCGAAGCTGCTTTTCCTGCACCAGTAAACGATAGAAGTCGTATTCGTGCAGTTCCAGAGACAAAATCGATGCACCATTGACAATGTAATTAAACGGCGGACCGCTGATAATTTGCATCCAATGCAGCACCGCATTGAGCACGGAGGCGTGTTCGTAGAAAACTTCGTTGTAGTAGAGCCCTATCCAGTTAAAAGATTGCAGGATGATCGGGTAGTTGCGGGTGGACAGTTGGCGCTGCAGCTGCTGCGAATGCTTGTCGAGCCAGTCGTAGAAGATCACAAAGGCCTCGGTGAACTGGAGTCCCATTGCATTGCTCATGTACAGCGATACAATGAACGTCAACGCTAGGTCACCAATGCACTCCCCAAATTCACTTGTATCAGTGACAAGATTGGCCACGGGCCCGCTGAGCAAATCGGACTGTCTTCGCAGAATCGGACCGTAGGCTGGCCGCAGCTTGAGTACTCGGTCAACCCGCGGGTCCTTGTTGGGCCGTTCAGCCCTGAAATGTTCAACTTCGCCAGGCATCAACAGCGTGTTCAAACAGAAATTGAGAAACGGTCGCTGCAGGTCATCCCCGCTGTCGGTGAAGAGACAACAGTCGAGGAGGCGTTTTCTGTCGTGCTCACTGAAGTGCGGCATGTCCTCGGCAGGGCATTGTTTGCGCGCAACCCACTCATGGATCTTCAGCTTCTTCCACATGTTCTTGACAGCCCAACCGATGTTGCGCACAATTTTGTAACGCAGTGTAAAGCGACCTTCGTCGTCGACCTCTTCCTCGTGATCCTTGCGACCACCCGAGTACTTGGTTTCTTGTGGAATAAAGAACATCGAGGCAAGGCGGCAGAGCAGATAGTCAAGATACTGGTTGAGCTCTTCGTTGTAGCGCAGTCGGTGGAAATTGTAGGCCACCAAATGGAAAGCATCGAGCAGCTCAACAGTGCCAAATTCCATGATTGGCTTGTCGAGGATGCGACCGCTGACAAGACGATTGGCACAAACATAGGGCAAGTGTTGCCGACAGTTGACTGCGTAGATACCGGGTCCACACAGTTCCAACATTACATACAGAATGACGATGAAAAGTTCAGTGTCGACCCACGCCTCGTCGTCGGCGTCCACGGCGTTGCTGTCCTCGCCAGCAGCATCCTCGATCACTGTTATTTTATCGGATATATAGACAGAATCAGAGATCAACAAAACAATCAAGCTCTGGCGAAGATTTCGATAGCAGACGTAGTTGTCCTCGGTGACGCCGCCTTCATTGAGGGACTCGAATATTACGTCAATCGTCTTCATCAAGTCAATAACGCCTTGCTGTGATATTGGTACGGGCATTAAGGCTGGGCGGTCGCGAAAGCTCTCCACAGTGAACACTTGGCTGTAAGAAAGACCAAAATCGTCGTCCAGATCGTCCACACTCTGCACTGGCTGTGTACGGAGTCCCAGGTGCACAGACAGCGCCTCTGTTGAAAACTGCCGACGCTTCATTGAATTGATGGCGGCGGTTGCAGGGCGAGAGTCATCCGAAAGTTTTGACTATGCTGACTGGGCCGAGCAAGAACAGTATAGTTCGAAAAGAAAGTTTACCGCGGATTTAGATGCAAACAATTCAGCGTCTGATTCGGGTTTCCACGAAGTGCCTGAGGAAGTGCTGAAACAGCCTGCGAAAAAGGTGAAGTTTCTGCACAATCAAAAGGAGAATGGGTTCAAACCGATTGCCCATTTTGACGACTCCGATGCACTCGACACTGAAGAGCACGAGGTTGAAGCCGATCCAGCATTTTCGCTCAATGCAGAGGCATACCGGCGCTACGAAGAAACATTGCGCAAATCAAAGGCTGAGGAAAAAACTTACTCCATCTTTCAGCTCGCTCGCCTCAACGACAGAAAAGCGCGGGTTTCACAGGCGTTGCAGGATCCCGACAAAGCCGCGCCTGATGAAAAGAAAGCAAAGAACTTGATCACGCTTCAGGAAGCAGGCAAACCGCCGAAGACTGAGTACGTCGATTTGGACACAACTCACGTTTGGTTTCTGCCGGCGAAACCGCCGGATCTTGTGGATATTGATGAAATACTCGGCCCTTCACCACCCACCGGCACGCCGTGCTTTGCGTGTACACACGGCGTTGGCTATCCAATGATGAATGGCAAGCTAGTCGAGAATCTGGAAAAGTACGTCCGAGAGACATTACCAAATACCGAGCCAATTCAAGCATCAATCAAGATCGCCTACTACTACACAAAGAACGTACAGGCACCAACGAATCGAAATCTCAAAGGTGAACAGCCGTTGCCGAATTGGACACCGCGCCAAGTGTTTGACTGCTTTTCCTATCACCGAGTCGAACCGTCGTTCTGGCAGTACAACACGCTGCGAGAACTGCGACAGCATCGTCGCATTATTCGAGAGACTGGCTTGTACAACTACGACTCCGGCATTCTCAGTGACGGTAGAGTGCCAACTGCACGCGACATTTTCCGCTCGAAGGACGCCGAGGAAGCCTACTTCAAGACCATCGACAAGGAGATCAAAGTATTCAGTCTTGATCCAAAGAAGATGGCTGGACACAACGAAAAGCTCAGCATTGCTTCCAGCATTGGCACTGTATTCGCACCCAAAGTCAACACGTTTGAACAACAAAAAATCAGCGACATCTTTAGTGCTAACAAGAAGTAGCCAGAAAGAACTTGCCTTCTTCGTCGCCGCGTTTCACTTCGTTGCCGCGAGAAATGCCGTCTGCGAACTTGTTCAACTCCCGGGGAATGTAGTGGATTTCACTGCGCTTGCCGCTCTCGTGGATGCGCGTTCGCGTCAGCACAATCTTCTCAATGACATCTTGGTGTTTGACGGGTTGGTTTTTGTTGGTCAGCCACTGCCCGCTGGCGTTCTTCCGACGAACGTGATCGTGCACCCAGACGTTGATTGTCTTCTCTGAGTAGTCGCTGTCTGTGAAAATGCAGCAGCCGACGTGGTCAGTGTTGACTTCGATGTTCGAATTAAAGTGTTCGAGGGCATTGAGAATGGCCATGAGTTCCCCGCGCTGGTGGTTCCCTTTTTCGGCGTCGTAGATGTGTTGTTGTTGATAGAACAGCGTCGGCGACCAAATGCCACCAGAACACGCACCGGTTTTCCGGTCGTACGATGCATCACTGTAGTAGAGGCACATCTTCTCCTTTCGCATCCGACCAACCAGCGCCGGATAATCGCGCAGGGCATTGTCTTTTGGACTCTTGGGGTTTTCACTCTGGGGCTCTTTGCGCGCTAGCTCGTTGACTTCGTAGAGATACTGTTTGGCTTCTTTCTCAGTTACGAAGCCCTTGTGCAGTATATTTCGTCGACCAAGCATGAACACCTGCGCATTGTTCCAGCCCGTAACGACGCGGCTTTCCTGCGGGGCATCGCGCAAAAACACAGAGTAGTACTGTTTTTTTTGTTTCTGTTCGTTGTGTTTTTTGTAGTCAAATGGTGTTCGTCCCATTTTTGCAAAATGAATGCCCCAAAGTCGATTCTGCATTTTTTACAAGACACATCTCCCAGAAATGTGCACTCGCGGCGGCAGCTGTCGCTCGGGCCATTTTAATAATGCATTAGAGTTTGCCAGGAGTCAATGTAACTATTGTTCTCTGGCACCACCTTCCGAAATTCCATTACCAACGTTCAGCTGTGCAATCTGTAACACGAAAATCCAGCGCTACGGACCCTGCAGCCGTTGCGGTGCTATGCAATGCTTCGATTGCCGAGTACCAACCCGAGAGAACCTCTGTCAGCGCTGCGAACAGCCGCCAACGCATCTCTCGCGTTCACCCACACAGCACCGCAGTTCTGACCAGCTCAAAGGCAACGACGAAGCGACCGACGACCCCAGTCTAGCCTGCGTCATCTGCATTACCAACGTCAAGTGCTGCGTGATGCAGCCCTGTGCCCATCTCTGCCTCTGTCTCGAATGCGCCCGAGGCCTACAAAAGCGTGATTGTCCACTCTGTCGCGCACCCATACAGTACATGCAACGCATATTCCAGTAAACCAATGGCGAGCCACGGTTTAATCACAGAGTTTGGCAGAAATTGATCCAAGCATGGGCGCCCTCTGCTGTGCCATGCACAGCCAGAGTGCCCGGCAGCACAAGACGCACAGCTGTCTGAATTTCCCGCGTTGTCAGTGTACTACGACCGCTTTTCAGCATCAGGTGCTTGGCCTCTGTGCCGATGCGCTCGATCATGTCCAGCACAAACGACTGCATAATGGCCATGGCCTTCTTGCTGATACCAAGCTCTGGCCTAAATTGCTTCAGTACAGCATAGATGTAGCGAGCCCACGATGCCCCAGTGAGCGGGGCTGTGCGCTTTCTTCGCGGCTGACGTCGTTGCCTTTTGACAGGTGGCGCAGCACTCTCAGGGACAGCTTCTGGTGTTTGGCGGGAAAACAGGCGAGCAACAAAGCGCTGCGCCATGTGTTTATAATTGATTTACTGCCGTTTGACACTCTGCTTCGTGGTGTAGGTTAAGAAGTAAATGTTGCAAATTGTTTCAAAGATCGCCAAGTACGGGAGCAACACTTCTGGGACGACGGTGACCGACAGTGCACCCGACGTCAGAGCCATGAGCAACAGCGGACGATACAGCGGGTGTGTGGCTGGTATCTGTACAATGTCGAACAGAAAGAGGCTGAAGAGCAGCGCACCAAGCAGAGCCCCGTCGAGCACGACAAGCAATTCAAGCCACATTTGTTGTGTGTCGCAGTGCTTTGAGTTCAATTAACAATAATGTATTCGCGGGCCTGCTGCAGAAGGGCCTGCGCTTTGGCGCGATAATCTTGCGCGCTGCTGTTTTTTGGTGTCTTGCGATGGCGAGGCCGAGCAGCAGCAGTGGCAGGCCGGCGCTTGACGGCGACAATGACGCAGTCCGATGATGTTGATGCAGGCATGGTGGTCTTCTGGGCATTGCTGGTGTTGTGATGCAGCTCAACGTGTTCGGCGAAGCGGCCGGCAAGCAGAAATTGATCAGGCAGTATTTTGAAGTGCGGGAATGCTTCCTCTTGCAGATGCTGTGTTGTTGCTGGGGGCGCGCAGTGAAGAGCTGCACCAATATGCGAATATTTGCTTTCTGTGCGCGTCAAATAAAACAAATTCGAGACATTGCGCCACAGCGCGTTGCTGAAGCGAGCAGTGCGGTGCTTGAGGTGTCTAGATTCACGGGGATTCTGGAGCGCCCACTCGACTTTGCGCACTTCAGTCTCGCTCTGGAAACTGTGCGCAGTGGCACCTAGCTCCCAGTGACAGCCCTTGGCTGTGTAGCGGGTTGTGTATTTTGCACCACCAGCAAGCAGGCCGCGATGCTGTTTCAAGCGATGCCGAAGATCATTGGTGATGCCAATGTAACTGCGGACACCACTAGAATCTGGTGTTCTGCACCACACAATGTAGAGGACCCATGGATGTGGCATCAGGAAGAAGTGGGTTGGTTTACTGGCCTGCTGCGGCTTCGTGTGCGTGTATACACCGGGTTGTAGTCGGACGCTGGTAGCGGTTCACTGGGCAAGTCAATCTCTTCTTTGCCGCTGAGCGTGTGGTATTCAGCGGCGAGAATTTCATCGACTGTCGAGTTACTGACAAAATCGCGCAGTTCCGGCTGCTCTTCGTAGGGCAAACGCGGCGGTCTTTGGCGACGACGTTGAAATCCGTGCTGATAGTAGTCCATGCGCATGCTGTAGGAGACTTTGGGGGCGGTAATTGACTTGTGGCTATGTTCTCCACGCAGCGTCGTGATTGTGGTTTTACACAACGGGCAAGTGTTGTTCAACGCTAGCCATCTGTCAATGCAACGATAGCAGAAGACGTGCTCACAATCGATGTAGCCCGGTGCAGTCACGTCGGTACAGCAAATGGGACAGGTCATGTTCGCGAAAAAAGAATACTGAACATTCTGCAAGTTTTGCAACATTTTTTTACTACTGGTTCTCTTCGTCTTCTTCGTGCACAAATGCTGGGTTTGGATTGCCGTGTGGCTGAAGCCGCTCAACAGAGTCAGCGCTCGAGGTCGACTGCTTTTGGGGCGAATTCAATTGGTGCGGTTCTACGTGTTGAAATTCGCGTAGTTCAGTGTCGATCGCTATGCCTTCTTCCGTCGAGTCCGCATCATCGCCGTTCAGCACGACAAACCTGGCTGGCCGAGTGCAGCAAGCGCAGCACGGACAGAACTTGCGAACACAACTGCCGCATTTGAAGCCAGTTTTCGAGTAGAGCGTGTACAGCACTGCGTAGATAACTACCACGCCGATCAACAGCAGGGCGATTTCGAACTCGGTGATGTTGAATGCCGCAGACTCATAGCAAGTCATGTTGGCGTCATCGAGCGACAGCCAGGCACCATCACCAGTGGTCAAGCGCAGCTCAAGTTTCGATGACATGCCATTGAGCACAAAATTCAATCGCGTGTACTCGCCTTCAACAACCTTGGAATCTTTGGTGTAGGCTTTCCAGTCGAGTGGAATTGTAACGCCGCCCCAAATGACATTGAACACGATGTTGATCGGTTTGATGGCGCGAACGTAGATGTTGAAGTTGCAGTACTTGTAATAATCGATCCCCAGTGTGGTGTAGTTGAAGCTTTGTCGCAGCACCGCGGTGGTTTCTGGCTTGAGTAGAATGTAGTTGTCGCCGATCTTGGCCTTTTGTGACCACTCGCTCGGCAGGCTACACCACCGGTTGCACCACACCGCAATCGGATTGATTTTCCATGAGCCATAGACTTCGAAGTTGCCGTCCTGCAGAAACGCGTACTCTGTGATATTGTTGTTGGCTGCGCCCAAGTGCAATAATCCCAAGACAAGTAACAGCTGCTTCAGCATGCTTTTGTGCTTACTGTTGCGTTGTGGGTGTATGTGATTTGTGCTTTATTTAAACATTGGCTCCAAATTACAGTAGCAGGTGAAACCATCGCTTTTGCCAGCGTGCAACTGCTCGAGTTGTTGATGTAAGATCTGATTTTCCTCTTGCAATCGTGACAACTCTCGAGCAAGAGCGTATTCGTGGGTTTTCTTCGAGTCACGGCGCCTCTGAGCGTATTCCCGATTGCGAATGCGTTGTAGGTTGCGGCGCAACTGAGACTTCTGTTGTTTGCTTGGGACATGCAGTTCCTCAAACTCTCTCCGCATATCAAGAAACTTCTGCGCAGAGCAGCGTTTGATGAAAGTCTCGTCAAAGAGCAGCTTGTACTGGTGGTCGTTCATTGAGCGATTTTTGACGATTTTTAATTAAGCCTACATACAGGCGCCCACATTGTCAGTGTAACTAAACATCAAGCATCACCAGTGCACGAGATAGAGAGAGATGTCAGCGCGTAACCCGTTCACGGGCCAGTGGAGCACCGCGATGAGTGCACCGGGTGGCTTTGCTCCAGTCTCTTCCAGTGGACCTGGCATCTTCGGTATCGAATCGAGCTCGGCCAGGCCCGGCACCGCTGATATACACCTCGGCTACACACAGCCGCATCCTTGGCGCTCTGACATGCCATTTGATCAGCTGCAAGTGGCCAAAGAAATTATGTTTACTATGCCGTGGCAAACCGGTGATCATCCAGAACAACCGCGTCTGATTTCGCTCGGCCAAGTGAATCTGGTGCTCCGCAATGCCTGGAACAAGCTGCAAGCAATCAGAAACCGTTCTCGAGCAATTCAAGGGCTGCAGAAGGGCGATGATGTATTGGCACAAGACGCCGTTTTGGATGCAGACAATGGCTATATCGCTCTTGGCGAAGAGCAATTCGCCGAGAAAAAGCTCATGTATGGCATATATTTTGATGCCACTGAAGCGACCAAATTCTTGTCACTGTTGGGCCGCCATTCAATCTTTTACCATTTTCGCTTTCACGGCATCAAGAAGACCTCTGCGTCTGGTACTGGCACCTCCACTGTTGCCGGCGATCGCTCGTGCACCCTGCAAATGGGCGGCCAGGCAGTTTGTCTCAACTATTGGAAGAATCCAAAAATTGGAGATGATTTGTATTTGATCGTGAAGCGAGAGCGTGAAGCAGATGGCCGTCTGGGCCCTTATCAGATGGTGCCGTGGTGCGGGCGTGGCCAGCCCTCTTTTGACGACCGACAATACGAAGACATTGCTGGCAATCGTTGGCGCGGTCCAATTTATCAGATCGGACAAATCACGCGAATTCCAAACCCCGGTTCGGCCTCGGAAAAGCGACGGCAGACATTTGTCGGTGCTGATCGCAATGCAACTCCAGAGTCGGTGTTTCGGGAGGCACAAGGCGGTGCGAGTGTTGACATCAACGTTCACATGGGCATTGAGCCGTGAAGAGGAGACGAAGTGGTGCTGACGAACAACAGCAAGATGGACAGCAATGCAGTGCGCAGCTCCTTTGTCCAAAATTCTTACTTAAAGTTCTTTTACTCTCTGCACTACCGCCTTCACTGCTCGCGGGTCCTTGGCGTGGACAACCTTGTAGCGGCGTGCTGGCAGATTGAGGCGCATGGCAATGAGAAGTGGGACATTGATGGTATTGTTTTGTGCTGTCCACCGGGTAGACCCGTTGAATTTTGTACTGTGGTCACATGGCTGACAGCCAGTGTGTTGGTAGATTCGTTTGGACTGACCACAGCAGTTGTATGTGTTCGGATTGACACCGGGGTCTGGATGCCATGTGCAGCGCATGGTGCCGAGATTCTGCTTGCGAATGAAATCCACACCACAGAACACACAATGATCGCGCTGGTTAAGCCAGTGCAACTCATCGGCCAGCGTCTCTAGAATGTCGTCACCAATTCTTTTAGCGCGTTCATAGCAGTTTTCCATCACAATGTCCTCGCGTTGCACTGCTCTGGCCTTCTGTGCGGAGTTCTGCGCATCATCGTGTTCGTACTCAAAGTCAGTACCACTCCAGAGAAATCCAGTGCCCTTGACAGTGGTTTCGCTGGCAACGAATTGGTGGTCTCGTTCTAGAGCCGAGAAATACGCATCAAAGATTCCCGGCATCTGCGTGTCTTAGAAAAATATTCAATTTAATCTTCGCAACAATGGAGAAGGAAATACCACGGTTCTACAAAGATGTTTTCTTACGCGCACCGGACGACCCGCCAACGCATCTCTTCAAGAACACGATTTGCATGGCCGATCGGCCTCAGCGACGTGCACTGAGCGGTGAGGAGGTTGACACCCAGCGCCAAGAAAAGGATGTGCTGAAGCGAGTGCACAACATTGCGGAGTTACTAATTCGCTGGCCGCACTTACATTTCGACATGATCGACTGTTTCGATGATTTGAAACAGAAGAATCAAGAGGATGCGATTGCGCTGACCATTGATCGCAGCGAACTGTTCATCAATTCTTGGCGTCATGACAATATCGCTGAGCAGACCATTCCACCGCCGTCCCTTGCGGCGCACAAGAACAAGAACGCTGCATTCATTGGCGTGGGCGTGAATCAGCTGTTCGCCGCGGGTCTGCTATATCGCGGCAAAGAGAACAAGCCAAACTCATACACGCTCTGGGTAGCAAAGCTCGGCAAGTCGGGCGACCCATGTGCCTACAAAGAAACAGAGTTTCACTTCCCCTCGTACAACGGTATTGCGTTAGAGAACGGTGGCTATCACTTGTATGTGTTCTGTAAGAAAACACTGCGCTGCCTAGACTGTGTGTCCGAAGAGCAACCAGTGCAGTGTTGGCAGACCAACGAAATCGCGAACGACAATGCGAAGCTGGCAAACGACTATCTCGGCACGATTCGCGCTGGATTCGGTCGGGTGTTTCTCGAAACACTCGACAAGGGCGTCCTGCATTTCAATGCCGCCACGGGCCAACTCGTGCAAACAATGCCGTCTGATGTTATCTTCAGCGCCATGGCCTGCAGTCATGCAACGATGGTCATCGGTTCGCATCGTGGTGACCTCGAAGTCTATGGCAATCGACAGACCGACGGAGATGGTGAGGACAAGGAAAACGTGGGCAAATTGGAGCGCATCGGTGAGTTCTGCTACAGTGGTGGAATGGAAACCAAAGAGGGAACGAAACTGAACGTCGATCCCAAGCCCGTTGTGCAGCTAATCCATCAAAACACAAAGATCGCTTTCGGCATTGGGCCGTACTTCATTCAAGAAGAGCGGCACCCAGCACTTCAGGGACCTCCGCGTGTACTCAAGTTGCCCATCGTGGCCAGTGGCCTCTTCGCGGACTACATTGTAGCGATGACTAGCAAAGGCGAGCTGAAGATGTCGTTCTTTGGTCACCAAAATGCGATCTTTGTGCGCGACTATGCAAAGTTGATCAAAAACGATGGTGGTGTTTGGCGGCACCAGCAGGAGTACATCTCGGGCACGTTTGCCCAGTTGACTGTGCAATTACCATCCGGCCGACTTCTACGCCTACGCCCTGAAAAGTTGATCCCCGTCGAGAAGGAAGAAGAGGCCAAAAAAGAAGAAGAGTCCACTGCTTCAGAGTAAAGTTTTGTTTTAGTGCCGCGCTGGCGAGGCGTCGCGCTTTTTGTGTTGACGCTGTTTCTTCTCTTCGATCAATCGAAGCACGTCGTCCGGCTTGTCGAGTATGTATTCGCCCCATGAGAGCGCACGTTGTGAGGTCACGTGTTTCTGGTGCGCCCGAAGCAGCTCGTTGCACTGAACGCAGATGCCTTGTGTTGGCTGTTCAAGAAACTTCGCAATCACGGCCACCGAATAGAATGATTTGTCCTGTAGCAGTATCAACAGCAGCGCGACAATGCCAGCTTGATGTTTCCACGGAAATGTAACCTTCTTCAGCAATGCACAGACTTGCGCCCAGACATACAGTGCGCCTTTCGCAGTGAATGGACCAACCTCAGAACGAAACGCAAATATGGCTGCAGCGGCGATACAAACTTCTTGCGACCACGCTGCTGGGGCGAGACTAATTTGAAGGGCGGCAAATTCTAAATACCCGGTCTGGTGGTTGAACTGATCATAACGACGCTGATGTATCAATGAATCCGTTTTCAGCGCTGCAAGCGACTGAAACGGGGCATCAATTAGAAAGGGCTGCAAGTCACAAAGCATCTCGGGTATGTGCGATCCCGCCAACAGCTTGAACGCCCAGTGCTCCACAACAGTGTAGTTGTCGTGCAAGATAGAACCGTGCTTCCATTGGTCTTCATCAAATTGAACCCACGTGCCACCGCACATCCATTTGACATAGTTCAGCACGCCTTCCTTGGCGATTTCTTCTGACGCTGTAGATTCGAGAGTAGTACAACATTCCAGCAATGCATCGTGCGGAGCAGTATTGCCAATATCCTGTGCACATCTACCAAGCTTTTGCAGGATAGCTTTGACTTGAGAAACAGACAACCCGCTAACCCATTGCGTTGCTATCTTGGAGTCAGGCATTTTGTTGAACTGATCACCAACTGAGAATTTGCAAACTTTGCAAAGTTTACTTTCGGCCGCGATTAATTGCTTGCCAGAAGGCAGTCTTCGGTTTGGTTGGTTTCGATGCGGGGCCACTTGTCTTGAAGCCGAGGTTGAGTTCCACCTGCTTCCACGGGGCTGGGCTGCGACAGACATCGCAGGTCTTTTTGCAGATGTCTTTGTCCGGGGTTTCGCCAAAGTAGCGCATAATGTACTTGCGGCGACAAGTTGGCGCCTTGCAGTAGTCCACTACCTTCTCCAGCGCCTCGAGTTTTTGCTTCTGCGAT
>Ga0307378_10007412_pt1 | contig 14785 bp, 9 predicted proteins | sample UN1MG_FD_202238 | JGI IMG/M metagenome (GOLD analysis project Ga0307378, IMG submission 202238) | Soil microbial communities from Risofladan, Vaasa, Finland - UN-1 | ecosystem: Environmental > Terrestrial > Soil > Coastal area > Acid sulfate soil | place: Finland: Risofladan, Vaasa | collected...
GGATGCTCGGCATTGAAGAGCAGCGAGCGGTCGGCCTTCTTGGGGTCGAAGATGCCGTGCTCGTCGAGGCCCGACTTATAGAATGCCTTGAAATCGTTCTTCGGGAAATACTGTTTGCAGTGGGGGCACCGAACCTTCCACGGGTGCGCGAGGGCGTCAACCTCCCACGTATACATCGGCAAGGGCTTCTTACACGAGGGGCAATAGCCGTCCGATAGCACCATCCACGAGCGATGGATGGTTGGCCCGAACATCAGCCCCCAAAGCTCGTCGTCCGAGAGCTTCATCCAGGGCCTGGCAGCCTCGATGATGTTCTTTTTCTGCCCGGCCGCCCAGGGATATTTGGCGATGTTCGCCCTCGCTCGGGCAAGCAACTCAGGCGGAAAAAACACTCCGGTATCCTTAGCGCCGGCCGGCATGCAAACGGCACATATCAGCGTGAATACCGCAGCCGCCTTCCACTCCCAAACTCCCATACTCCCACACCCCCATACTCTCCATTTACTCCCCATGCCTTCGCAGTCCTTCCTACACGAAGGAGCGTTCAGTACCGTTGGCGAACACTTAATCATGAAAACGCTACTCATTTTCGCTTTGCTGATTGGATCTTATGCCATGGCATCCGTCCCTGCACCCTATACTCCCATAAAGGCATCGGCGACCGAATTCCGATGCCTGGGCCGAGTGACCAAACTCGGGCCGATGCTCCTGCCGGCGCAGATCACGTCCGCCGGGAAGCCGATGCTCTCCTCGCCGATCAAGCTCTCGGGCCTGGACGGCCTTACCGGCGCAGGAAATCTCCTCGCCAATAATGGCGATTCGGCCTCCTGGGAATGGCACGGGGAATCTGCCGCCTTCAAGGTGGACGCCCTCATGGCCGCCGACTGTGACGGTTTCATGTGGTACGACATCAACGTAACCTCCTTGCAGCCCACCGAGCTGAAATCCCTTCGTCTGGAGATCCCTCGAGTCGAGCAGACCGCGAGGTACATCCATTCGGCGAACTTCCAATGGGGAGGTCAGATCTCCCGTGGGCTGAAGGAGATCGGCGGGAAATGGAGTCAGCGGTTTATGCCCTATGTCTGGCTCGGCGACGAGGACCGCGGCCTCGCATGGTGCTGTGAATCGGATCAGGGCTGGATGCTGAGCGAGCCCACGCGCGCCCTCCTGGTCGAGACAAAGGGCAAGACCGTTCTTTTCTCCACGACGTTCCTCGATCACGAGGAGACCGTGAGTTCGCCGATCCATCTGCGGTTCGGCCTCCAGGCGACGCCCGTGAAGCCGGTCTCATTCGCATGGCGGGCGAAGGCCCGCATTTATCACGGCGTGAACTATCAGTCGGACGATCTTGTGGATGGCAAGTGCTTCCTCGATTCGCTGAAAGATGCCGGAGTGAAGACGGTCGTCTTCCATGATATGTGGCCGGAGTACTACGGCCAGATCGTGCCCAAAGAAAATCAGGCCTTCCGGGACCTCATCGAGGCGTGCCACAAGCGAGGGATGAAGTTCCTGGTATATATCGGCTACGGAGTCGCTCGGAATGCCCCCGAGATGCAGGTTCAGGGCCGGCACGACGAATGGTCCATCATCCCGCTGATCCCATGGATTCCCAGCTACAAGCCCGAACTGCGGACATTCGACGCCACCTGCGCACGCGGCGGCTGGCAGGATTGGCTGGTGGCGGGGATTGATAAGCTCTTCACCGACTACAAGCTCGACGGTCTCTACTTTGATGGGACCTCGGAGGCATTCCGCTGTCAGAACGAGTCGCATGGATGCGGATATCGGAACCAGGCGGGCAGTCTCCATCCGACCTATCCGATGCTTGACGTGCGACGGATGATGTGCCGAATCGCCGACAGCGTCCACAGCCATCGCCCGGATGCCATCTTGGACGTCCACATGTCCGCCAGCCTCACGATGCCGACCCTCTCATTCTGCGACAGCTATTGGGACGGCGAACAGTATGAGGGCTATGTGAAGGCCGACAAGGTCGAGATTCCGCTCGACTCATTCCGAGCCGAGTTCATGGGCTATGCCCACGGCCTCGACGCCGAATTCCTGTGCTACATCAATCGCCCGTTCACGACCGAAGAGGCAATTGCGATGGCCTGGCTGCATGGAGTGGAGGTTCGCCCCGGCAATCCCGAGCAGCTTGCCCTCGTGAAGCCGCTCTGGAAGGCGCTCGATGAGTTCGGGTACTCATCGGCGAAGTGGCAGCCCTATTGGAAGGACTCCGGCGTCACGGCGGGTGATGCTTCGGTGAAAGCGAGTTCCTGGGTGAGAAACGGAAAGGCGCTCATCTTCGCCAGCCATCTGAAGCGCGAGCCCCTGGTGACGGTCCTGCGCTTGGATCGGAAGAGGCTCGGCCTCTCTGGCGAAGTCACTGCCACCGATGCCCTCACCGGCAAGCCGCTCACCCTCGCCGGCGACAAGCTTCCCATAGACTTCGCCGGCATGAGCTACCGGTTGATCGAGATTCGGACTGTGGGATGAGACGTCGCGCCGGCCTGAAACTGCTGAACGTGGATGCCGGCACACTCTGAGACTGACCCAGCCAAAGGGGGTACTCAGCATTTCCACCAGTTTTCGGCGTCCACACATGACGAGGGCCTTGAGTTCACCAAAGAAGCGCTTGACATAGATGATCTCCTTATAATATAATACATTCCATGCTTCGCGACAACGTAGCCAGCCACTTACGGACAGGCGCGCCGGAACCGGGTTAGGGTATGTGTCGAGGTCCGTATTGCGTGCGAGGAGGTGTACGCGCGTGAGTGGAGTTTGCGGAAAGTGGCCGTTCTCACCAGTTCACATAACGAATGATGCACGCAAGTATCCTGATCGCCCCGACATTGCTCTGCTAACCGGCCAGGGAATTCTACCCAACGAGCATCTTCAGGGTCTTGAGACCGGCATTTGCGCGAGGGTCAGGAACGCCACGACCATGATCGAGTTCTCGCCCGAAGGTGTGCCCGTCCGTACGGATTCAATCATACCCGGACATCGGTTCGTTGAGGCCTGTCGCCTCTTTCGTGAATACACTTCTGAAGAGCCGTGCAGGAGGTCGGACAATGACCACGCCTGCCTATTCTATGGCATTCCCCAAGCGGAAACATACGAGGAGTTTGGCCGGGCGATAAGGGATAGGATTAGAGCGAAGGTTCATCGCTCCGCGTCGCCCGACGAAGCTCGGTACGACATTGATTTTGACGATCATCAAGGTTTCCTGTGGTACGACTGTCCGATCCTAGGTTACAGGGAGCTCATATTCCCGGTGTTCTGCGAAGGTACGGTAGTCGCGGTTCTTTTTGTCGGCCAGATCGTTCCTCAAGAGCGCCTTTCAGAGATTGCAGCGCTTCAGGAACGCAACCTGCTAAATGAAGGGCAATGGCCTCTCGGCCTCGACGATAGGGCTGACGCAGATCGCCGGTTAGAGGTGCTCCAGTCTAACCTGGACATGATCGAAAGAGGCACGCTTCCAGACGGCTCACCTGCGGTTACGACGCCGGATGGATACAAAGACATTATTCGGAGCTCCCTAGATGAGGTGAGAAAGCTTGAAGATACCCTTAAGAAGCAGGTAAGCATTGATCGGGAGCATCACGCGAGGAAGTGCGTGAGCGCTGCCATTGATAAGTTGCACAAAGCCCTGCCCAGGGAGTTCAAAGCCACGGATAAACCCATCGAAGGTTTGTGGACAACTGTGAGTAACCGGCTCGATGAGTTGGTTACGGAATTTGCGCTCGAGTACGCACTGCTTTTTGGAGCGAAGGAGGAGAACAGGTTCTCTGCAGACGATTTGCCTGTCGCTGCTCATGGTGGGCAAGTGCCGTTCGATATGGATGGAGTCGGCGTTCGCTTCAGCACAGCGAGCGACCACGAAACCGCCGTCGAGAATGTGCCCACAGGATTGTACGGTGTGCCCGCCGACTTGATCCCGCAAGGTCGCTCGATTTTTGTCAGGCATCAACTTCCATTTCGCGGAAGCGGATCACTTGCCTTCCTTTTCGTATTCCCTGAAAGCATGAGCCACGGCTCCCGAGAGTTCACGGAAGCCATTCGCACTTTTGGCGAAGCCGTGGTATCGGTTGTCTCCTCAACACTTGCAGTGATGGCGGAACACAGGACGAGGACTTCCCTAACGATGCTGGGCCACGAGACAGGCACGCTGACCGCGGGAATCGACCAGTTGCTCGAGACCTATCTTTCCGATCCGCATGATCAGCAGAACCTAGATGAAAAGAAGCTGGCCGATGTATACTATGACTTGCGCTCGTTCTTCGAACTGCACGATCATCTGTTCACGAAGGCGAAGAAATTCGCAGAATTCGGCTGGCGAGATCCCCGCCCGGTGAGGAGGCACTTCTATGTCGTCAGTAAGCTACTACACAAGTGGAAGGATCTCCATCGTATATCTATCCGCGACAGAGGTTTGCAATGGCATGTTCCCCCGGCAAGGCGGGAGGATCATCGTCGGCCGCCAATGTTCGCCGACCAGGACCTGATCGAGCAACTCCTATATAACCTGACTAGCAATGCGATAAAATACTGCCATCCGGGCACGAAGGTCTCTATGGATTACTACTCGGTGACGGAGAACGGTCGGAGATTGCAGTTCCTGACAGTAACGGACTACGGCGTCAAGGTATCTGAAGATAACGATCCTGACTTCGATCCATTTGCCCTTTTCAGTAGGGGGAGTAGCGAGAAAGGGTCCGGGGAGGGAGTGGGCCTGTTTCTTGCGAAGCGAATTGCGCAGGCCCATGGCGGAGATATATCGCATAACGAGGACCCGATATCTCGGTTCAACGTGCCTCTTCTGGCGGCTTACGTGGAGGATGCACTCAACGAACCGGTCCCGCTCAATGAAGCGAAGGAAGCACTTGATAAGCTTAGGAATGAGCGTATTCTCAACTCGATTGTCGCACTGCAAGGAAAGGGGCGCCAGATGTACCCGCCCTCTGGAGAGGCGCGCAGATTAGCGATCACGCATATTCTTGAGCCGACTTACGAGGTAACATTCACCGCCATGATACCCGACCAGGAGGAAAAAAGATGAAGGTATTAGTACTTGAAGATCAGGGAACAGCATCTAACTACCTGATCAAGTATATCAGCGAGAAGGCCGGGCATGAGCCAGTGCTCGCCAGGAGCATCAAGGATGGAGAAAGCATCCTGGAGGAAAGTCTCGGAGAGGAATATCTGAAGATCGACTGCATCATTGCAGACATCAACATGCCCGCGGATGGGCTGAAGCCCGAGGAAAAGAAAATATCCGAACTTGGCAAGTTCGCCGGCTGGTTATGGCTGTCCAGACACGTATTTGTTAGAGAGGAGTTCGAGTATCTCAGTCTCCGCACTATTATCTACTCGATTTATGTGGATGACCTGCGCAACAGTGAACTGGGAGTAGAACTCAAAGGCATTCTCCAGGTGCACAAACAGCCGGCGCGCGGAGGCATCAGGAAGTTGCACCGGTGCCTTGATGAGATCGCGAAGCAGGTAGCGAGGTCGAAATCGTACGCGCCGAAGGAGGGATAGGCTGCACATGGACCGCTTTGATACATGGATCTCGCGCGCAATGTTCCTGGTTCTGTTTGTGTCCATCTTCCTCATGCTTGTGGTTGCGTCCGGTAATTACTTTGCGTCGTGTCGCGAGGTAACAGAGGGAATGCAAAGGCTTCGCATTGCGATGCAGTGCTCCTCCCCGGTGGGTGTGGCGCAGAGAGTCGGCACCGACGGGAGCAAGGGTACCCAAGGAAAGGCGACAGTTGACCCATCGACAAATGGGACGCTTTCGTCCTGCATACAGGACGTGGAGTCAGTACTTCAGAAGGTGGAAAGGACTGACACGGTTTCGTTCCTCTATACCATCTTCAGCCTGGCGTTTGTGAGCGCCGGGGTCTTCCTGCTTAACAAGGTGCGACAAGCGAGGGAGAGTCAGGGGAGACTTCAGCAGCAGTTGTCATCTACCATTCGCAACACAACCTTGCTTTGCGGGGAACTCTCCCAAGCCTACCAGATCAGCGTCTCAGTTTATCAAGCGGCTATAGACCGCCAAGACAATGACCCTTTAGCCTGGTTTACGGTTGTCTGTCCTCAGCTACGGGACTCACTTCCACGGCTCAAGCTTATGCTTGAAGGGATGACTAGCCGAAGAGAGGGCCTCCCCGGCACCCTGAGGCAAACGTTTATAGATATGGCTAACAATGTGGAGGCCAACCTTGGTGGCTTGGTGCCGTTTCAGGGAGGGATCGAGCTTATCGAGCAAATGGAGGAGATCCGCCATCTGCTGGAACACTTGGAGGAGTCTGCAGGCAACCAGCCGGGCACGCACGAGGCATGGGAATGATCTGCTTCAGCAAAATTGGCCGCTAGATCGGTAAACGTTCCGCTGCCAGATTATTAGCCTGCGGATGAGGGCTGCCTGCTGCTTGCTTCCTAGCATCTCCGCCTCCCCGCTTGACGCCCCCTAAGGCCCCTGATATATTGGAACCCGGACGATCGCTCTACGCCTGCAGGGGAAGGGATTGGACAAGGCGACTCTGCGCACCGGCATCCGGGCACGGGCCCTGATCCTCGGACTGATACTCGTTCCGTTGAACTGCTACTGGGTCACCATGACGGAGATCAAGTTCTGTAGCAACGACTCCACGTGCGTTTCCCTGTTCATGACAGTCGTCACCATCATCTTCTTCCTCACTCTCGCCAACCTCCTGATCTCCAAGCGATTCCCCACTCAAGCCTTGAGCCAGGGTGAGTTGATGGTCGTCTACGTGATGCTCAGCATCTCGACCGCGATGGCCGGTCATGACATGATGGGCAACCTCCTCCCCAATCTCGCGAACGTCTTCTGGTTCGACACGCCGCAGAACGGCTGGGAGAAGTTCTACCGCTATATCCCGACCTGGTTCGCGCCAAGGAGCAAGGACGCCCTGCAGGGGTTCTACCTGGGAAGCAGCACCCTCTACACGAAGGAGCACTTGCTCGCATGGGCAGTGCCGGTCGCCGTGTGGGGCATGTTCATGATGGTGATCGCTTACATCATGCTCTGCACGAACGTCATCATCCGCAAGCAGTGGATGGAGAAAGAGAAGCTGACCTTCCCCATAATCCAGATGCCGCTCGAAATGACCCGCGAGGGCGGGATGTCCGGCTTCTTCGGCAACCGAATCATGTGGATGGGATTCGCAATCCCGGCGATCCTCGAGACGATCAACGAGTTGAACTACTTCTACCCCTCGATCCCCACGGTCCAGATCAAGCTCTACAACCTCGGGCCGTTCTTCACCACAAGACCCTGGAATGGAGTCGGATGGTTCCCTATCTCGTTCTATCCCTTTGCGATCGGTTTGGCGTTCTTCCTGCCGTCTGACTTGTCGTTTAGCTGCTGGTTCTTCTATCTTTTCCGAAAGGCGCTGGACATCTCGGCGGTGGCGATGGGATTCCGCGATCCCGGCTCGAGCCCGGCCATGCAGCGATTTCCGTACTTCGCGGAGCAGTCCGCCGGCGCATGGGTGCTAATCGCCCTGCTCATGATCTACGCTAGCCGGAAACACCTGGTGCAGGTATTCAGGCGCGCAATCGGCAAGGAATCGGAGCTTGATGACTCCACCGAGCCGATGTCATACCGCACGGCACTCACGGGGATTGGCGCGGGCTTGGTGCTCCTGTTCGGATTCTGTCTCGTGGCGGGGGCATCGTGGTATCTGCCGATCATCTACTTCGCGCTCTACTTCATCGTGGCCATCGCTATCACCAGGATTCGGGCGGAGCTCGGGCCTCCCGCGCATGAGCTGAACTTCTTCCGGCCGGACGAGATCATGACCGCCGCCTTCGGGACTCAGGCGCTGGGAGTGCGGAACATGACGATCATCAGCTACTTCTACTGGTTCAACCGAGGCTACCGTAATCTAGTCATGCCTCACCAACTGGAGGCTTTCAAGATCGGCGAGGCGAGCAAATCGAGCGGGCGGAAGCTGGCATGGATCATCATGCTGGCGACGCTCGTCGGCGTCATAGCGACTTTCTGGTCGCTGCTCCACATGTACTACATCAATGGGGCCGCAACCGCCAAGATCCAGGCGGGGTATCGGACCGGCATCGGGAGCTATGCCTTCGACCGCTTGAACGGCTGGGTGATCAATCCCAAGAAGGTGGATATTCCTGGAGTGAGTTTCATGGGGGTAGGGGCGGCGTTCGCACTTTTTCTCTCGCTTATGAAGGCGCAATTCCTGTGGTGGCCGTTCCATCCCATTGGCTACGGGCTGGCGGTGAGCTATGCCATGGACTACTTCTGGTTCACGGCGCTCATCGGCTGGCTGTGCAAGCTGCTCACGATCCGCTACGGCGGCATCAAGATGTACCGCAAAGCGCTCCCGTTTTTCATGGGTTTGATCCTTGGAGACTACGTCGTCGCGAGCATCTGGACCCTCATCGGCTGGGCGATGGGCGTGACGACATATCGGACGTTCATATTCTGAGGCCAGCAAGAATAGGTTGGACGCGCAACGATTCGCCGCCAGCATGGGTGGTAAATCCGCGTTCCGCGCCTTGCGAACAAAGATGGAAAGCTAGTCCACGGCTACTTGTCATCCAGCGCGCGGACGAACAAGACCCGGCTGCGTGTACATCCGACCGGCTGATGTGGAGACGGCTGAGATGAACGGTGACTCTGCCGACGTGCTAATCGGCTTAATCATCAGAGGCCGAGCCGATGATGTGGGAGTTGGAGCCGGATATATTACCTGTCTCTCATATTCCTGCGTTGTAAAGTCGTGTCTGTCTTCTAGCATTGGGTTTCCAAAGTCCATGTCGGGCTCCTCTCTAAGAAACCGTGCCTCCTAAAGCAACTCGCGGTACTCTTTATGCTCCCAACCCATGGATATCACTTGGGACTCTATATGTACCCGAAGTTTGTCCAAGTCAATCGAAGGCTCCCTTGGGTTGAGTTCACTAATCCTATTATAGGTTTCCTGTAGCTGCCGCTGGAGGTCCTCCTGGCCTGGTTGAGCGGCAGCTTGGACGATTTGCGCTCTTAGGTTTCCGAGCTGCGCCTGCACCTGCAGTTCGCATTGGATCTTAGCGAGAGCTTGTTGTGCAAGCTGGCTACCGACCTGCAGACGAAAACCTGGGTCGGGTGGTAGTGCACGGCAGAGCTTCTGCTTCCACCTAAAGGCAGACGTCTGCTGGCTGCTTTCTATTACCACTGTCGTCGTATCCAATTCCCTCTGGTCGCTTTCTCCAAGAAAGACCAAGGGGTCGAAGAACTCTTTGAGCTTCAACTCCTGTTCATAGTCCTTATATAGCTGCCAGAGAATATCCTCCTCGTCCTCGGAAGCATCGATAACGTTCGTCAGTCCTATCGATTTTCTGGCTTCATCCCTGAAGATAAGATGTTCGTGCGTATACAGACGTTCTGTAAGCTCGTCTACTATGCCGTCCAGAATCTTGCGATCCTGGCCATCCCCCATGTGTAAAGACAAGAGCTTTCTTGCCAGTTCTCGGATTTGGGTGTGGGCCCTTTTCACATTTCCCAGTGCTAAAGGATGCACTTTGGTGGACAGGCTTTGGAATACCCGTGTAATATTGTCTTCTCCAGAAATATTGACCCTTTCCGGATCTCTAGCCAACGCAATAAAAGATGTCACATCTTCTACGCTAATACCGAGTGGTTGGTTCGTTTGCTCATCTCGTGGGTTGAACAGATTCGCCACTGTAGGATCGATGGGACTAAGCTCACCTGTTCGACTCATGACTATCTTGTCTGCACCCAAAGACGTCAGGGTTGCGGCGCTGTGTGCATGCAATGGTATCAGGACGCAGAACGTATCCGCATGATTTCTAATTATGTTAACAAGCGGCCAAGCAGTATTAGTATCCCCACCCCGACTGTAAATAACCAGATCGAGTTGCTTTAAAGACCCATTATCTGCCAAGGCCTTCAAGTGGCTTGTGATTATATGGACCTGATCGCTAGCAATGGACCCCTGAATGCCCCTAAATGCTACCGTGGAGAAACGATCACCAGTTACCAGCGTAAGTACTGCTGACTTACGAGCCTTCTCCAGCTTCCTAATCAGTTCAATACGGTTTTTAGCAGCCATAGCAAGTAACTCAGCAACAAACTATCAAGGCCGAGGATGACACTCTAACACACACCAGCTAGCTTGTCAAGCGGCCTTCCCTACGCTATTCTTACGTTATGCCTAGGTCCACGATGCTCATCGGGCGTAGCCGCACGAGTCCCCGCCAGGTTATCCAGCCTTTTCATCTTTATAGCTAATATCAAGCTTATCACTAAAGCCGCAAGCGGTCAACATCTGCTTGATAAACAGGTAATTGTACCAGACTCATTCCGCCATCTACGCCTGACGTCCCTCTGCCCTCGCTATCAACTCGTCCTGCTCCGCCGGGGAGAGTTTGGCGAAGAGGGCGTTGAACCCGGCGATGCGCACTAGGAGGTCGGGGTACTTCTCCGGGTTAGCCTTCGCATCACGAAGAGTGTCGGCATCCAGGCAGCCGATTTGAAGCTCCTGACCGCCGTCGGCGAAGAAGGCATCAACTAACGCAAGGAGGTTCTTATCGGAGACGGTATTCGGGGAAAGCGTCAGGTTCAGGTTGTACCCGCCCTGCCAGTACTCGGCCGGCCGGAGCTTGAGGACGCTGTTCAGGAGTGCGGTCGGGCCTTCCCGCGCCGTCCCCGCTACCGCACCGATGCTGTCAGCGACCGGAGTCCCTGCTCGACGGCCATCGGGAGTCGCCCCTAACTTCGACCCGTCAATATGATGCAGGCTGCGGATGACGTGCTGGACGATGTGCCGCCGACACCCAAGCTCGGCCTCGACCTCTCGAAGGACCTCCTCCCGAATATCCATCCAAACCCGCGCCCACTTATCCGCACGATCGTCGTCATTTCCCCACTTCGGCGCATTGAGGAGTTTCCGCCGGACCGTCTCATCAGCGAAGTCGCTTTCGAGAGCCTGAATCAACTCACCGATGGTGAGGTCGTTATGCTCGACGGCGGCAAGGCCGTTCACCGCGTTGGTGAACCCGCGCTCCATCACGACCGGCAAACTATACTGCGCGCCATTATGGAGATCGCTCCCCCGCTCAATGCATCCGTCCATGAGCGCCGAGGTGAAGGGGGTCGGGACGTTCTTCGCCGCCCAGTCCCTCCCGCCGAGTGAATTCTTGAGCCCGCGAGTGATGTGCTGCTTCATGGTAGCGCGGACCGCCGCCAAGACGTCCGACATGTCAGACTTGTCAGACCGGTCAGACATGAGGGCCTCTCTCAGAATCGCCGGGTCGCCGATAAACGGCCCGGTCGCCGAATCCCACAGCTTGCCGGGGATGCCGAGCTCGTTGCAGCCGATGACGCAGTAGTCCCAGGCGTCCTCCGGCGGGATGCGTGCGTTGATGAATCCCTGTGCCGTCTGTTCGTCGCCGACCAGCAGCGGCATACTCAGCCCCGACCCCAGCAGCTCGATCGCCCGCTCCTTCACGCGACGGTCAATCTTCTCGTGCCAGCGCACGAAGATGTGCGGATCGGGCATGCGGACCATGTCGCAGGCGTTGAGGAAGTGGAGGGTCAGGGGGTTGCACTCATCGTTGCCCTTCGAATCGAGGCCGCCAAGGGTGATTGCCTGAGTCTTCGAGTGGCTGCCCCAGATGGAGTTCGATGTGATCTTGAGCATGAATGCGGCCAGCAACTCGGTCGTCTCGGGAGCGCCGTCGTAGTATGGGAGTAGGATTCGATCAAGGTGCGCCAGGGAAACCGAGTACCCGTGCCCCTCGATGGCGATCGCCAGGTGAACGAGCGCGATTGCCTGGAGCGCCTCGAAAAGATTGCGAGCGGGCTTTGCCGGAACTTGCCTGCAGGCCTCCGTCCCATACCTATGCGCCCAGTTGATGACCGCCCGGAGTGCGATAATCATGGCCTGCCGATACTCGGTCGGGGGATAAGCCTCCGCCTCCGCAATGATGCCTTCCAGACCCTCAGAAACGACCCGTTGAAGGTTCACCGCGAGGTGCCCGATCCCCGCTCCTCCGCCGACCGACTTGCCTTGCCAGAAGGCGCGGAGTTCGTCCGGGATCGTGTCGAGGAAGCCCTCGAACGACGGGTTCTCGACGATTGCTTGATTGGGAACATTGAAGCCATACTCCGGCAGGAGCATCCATGCCCTCGGGCGGCTGGACGTGTTCCCGGCGAAGAAGGGGTTCGTGTCCAGGTCGAGGGTCATGTTCTCGAGGATGTGGGCGAAGGTCTTCGCCCGGCGAATGGGGATAGGCTCATCTGCCCAGCGCTGATAGCCTTCTGTCGCCAGCCGCGCCCGCTCCAGGCAGACTGTATCTGGGGTCGAAACCAGGATTTCCCGCGTTCGTCGAATACTGTCTATGAGCACTTCCACAACTTACTCTTGGCCGGAGGTCGGGAAAAAATCCTGCAAAAAAACCTATTGACAAAAATCAGGGCATGTGATAGAGTGGCGGTGTAGTTGAAAAACATAATTATGCCCTCGAGGCACCTAGCAACGGATGTTGTTCCGGTTTATCCCCTCGAACAGCGTCGCTGCCAGGTGCTTCTTTATTGTGTGGTTCAGGGCCGATACTCCAACACGAAATCCGTCCTCTCATCCGGCTGCATTACGTTTCGCCAGATGACTGTCGTTGTGCAATTCCTTCTAACTTCACTTGGCTTCGGGGACGCTGTCAGAAACTCGGCGCTTCTCGGCAGCCTGATCGCGACTACGTAGACCAGCTTTTCGGTATTATGGAGATTACCTTCCAGACGCCAGCGACCGTCCTCCAATTGCCTTAGCACATCATGCGTATCCTTTGGCTTTGAGACCACCAGCAGCTCAACGGAAGCATCGTCCAGGGTGGGTTCTTGGAAGCGTATTCTGTACTTTTCCCCATTCGGCGCCGGCTCATGCAAGTTTTCGAACTGGGCTTCCTTTCCATCGATCGCCACATATTCGACATCCCTCGCGCCGAATTCCAGGTCGGTCTGCCCGCCGAAATGCAAGAGGGTCAGCGTGACGTATTCGGTTGTTGCACCTTTCTCGTCTAACTCGATGATAGCCGAGATTTTCCACTCGTTCTCAACTTCATCAAGTGCTCTGAGCACCTCACCGATCTCTCTAACCCTCCCCGGGCATCGCTCGCACGATTTCAGATGCTCCTCCACAGTCTTCCGCTCGGCGTCAGGCAGCTTGCCGTAGATGAAATCAAGCAGCAGTCTATCGGTCAACTCGGTACATTTCATTGGAATCCGCTCCTCTCGTCCGGCGGCGAGAGCGACCCTCAACCTGCTCAATGCCAGGCTCACTCGGCTCTTTGCAGTGCCCTCGGGGCAGCCCATCCGCTCGGAGATCTCCTGGTAGGTATAGCCGCCGTAATGCTTCATGACAAGCGCAGTTCGAAGGTTTTGTGGGAGTTTGGCAATCGCCTGCCTGATCTCGATCAGGGAGAGCGGGTCGGGGTCACGGGCAGCCACATCAAAGTCCTCATCCGGCAGGATCTCATAGCGAACATATCGCCGGCGCTTATGGGAGAAGAAGGCATTCTTCGCGATTGCCGCCAGCCATGCGCGCCCATCGCCGCCCTGATAGCCACATACACCAGCCCGTGCCTTCAGGTAGGTCTCCTGCAGCAGATCATCGGCCAGGTCTATGTCACGACTCAGGCCGATGAGCATTCGCCTTAGGAAGCCCTTGTGCGATTCCCACATCTCTTCAAGCAAATCGTCATCATGCATCAGCAGCCTCCGAACGGTTGACGCCATCCGCGGCCCAATCGTTCACTGGGAGCATGGACATTATAGCAGGATGTCACGACCAATCAGTTGAAAGGTGGTAATATGATCGAGGTCAGACAGGTTCGGAAACGTGAACTTGACGCCATGCTGGAGTGCATGACGGCCGCCTTTGGCGTGGCGAAGGAAGAGTGGGCGGATGGCTTCTACAATGGCCCATACAATGACCTCAAGTACAAACGAGTCGTCGCCGCCGATGGGAAAGTCGTCTCCTGCCTGGTCATTATCCCCTCAACCATTTACCTCGGCGGAACGACCGTCCGCATGGGCGGGATCGGAGGAGTCGCTACCCTGCCTGATGAGCGCAGGCACGGATACGCCGGGATGCTTATGGCGAACTCGGTCCATGCCCTCCGTGACCTCGGATTCGCAACCTCGGCCCTCTACCCTTTCTCATTCAAGTACTACCGCAAGTTCGGCTGGGAGTTCGCCGGGCATTCGCTGAAGTACTTGGCTAAGCCGGGCCTTCTGCCGTCAGCCAGCGAAGCATCGCTCGTCAGGCCCTTCACAGAGGACGATCTGCCATTAGTCATGCGCCTGTATGACGAGCACTACGGGAGTGAGTGCGGTCCGTTCGTTCGAGACGAGCGCCATTGGAGCAGGCACATCCTGCCGCGAGCGGCCGAGAAGCTGGTCTACGATCGAGGCGGGGTTCAGGGCTACCTGCTAGCCAGACGGTATGAGGATAACAGCGAGAAGCGGTTTGGCATCTACGAAGCCATCGCCTCGACCGGCGAGGCTCGTCGGGGGCTGGTTGGCTTCCTGGCGAAGATGGACGTTGACAAGGTGACATGGATGGCCTGCGAGCGGGACCTCGAATCAATGGCGCTGATAACTCCTCGGGCTCATTGGGAAGAGGGCTATGACCCCCGTGCCGAGATCAAGGTGACGCCGTCATTCATGTTTCGCATCATTGACCTCAAGGCTTCGATGGAGGCCCTTATTGGGCGTACTGACAACTCGGAT
>Ga0307378_10007414_pt1 | contig 14780 bp, 18 predicted proteins | sample UN1MG_FD_202238 | JGI IMG/M metagenome (GOLD analysis project Ga0307378, IMG submission 202238) | Soil microbial communities from Risofladan, Vaasa, Finland - UN-1 | ecosystem: Environmental > Terrestrial > Soil > Coastal area > Acid sulfate soil | place: Finland: Risofladan, Vaasa | collected...
CGCTGTGCTTTTGAGTGCGTTATAGTAGAAACGGGGAAAGCCGACAGGCCGCAGCAGCTCGGCTCCACTATTCTAATGAAAAGCTGAACGCTTTGTTAATACTAAAGATGGAAAAGTAAAAAATAGTCTAAGACAACAACAATCAGGGACATCAGACTGAAATTCATGCTAAAATAGTCAAGGGGATTGATAACCATGAAACAGCGGTCAAAGGGGTTTTCCCTCGATGGTCTCTCGGAGTACTGGGACCTTATTACACCTGCCGAAAAAAGCAAATTCAGAAGAAAGCAGATAGGGTTAATGGATATCCGTGAGGGGGAAAAAGTCCTGGATGTCGGCTGCGGAACGGGTGTGTTGTCCATCCTGTCAAAACTTGCGGCAGGGGAGGCCGGTGAAGTCGAAGGGATCGACATAGCGCCAGCAATGATCGCCAGGGCACAGCAGAAAGCCGACAGGGCCAAACTCAAAATAGGCTTCAAAGCCGCATCCATTGACGAGCTCCCCTATGCCGACAATTACTTCGACCTTATCATCAGCAGCATGATGTTTCATCACTTGCCGGTAGAAATCAAGAAGAAGGGCCTTGAGGAGATATATCGCGTCCTCAAAGAAAAGGGCAGGTTTTTTCTCTGCGATTTTTTAACCCCCGGCATTATCGCTCTGCCTCTTATGTATCTGTTTTTTATCTGGACCTCTTCAACGAGATACCAGCTGCTGGGGAAGCTCCCCGGCCTGATAGGAGAGTGTGGATTCAAGTCGATGGAGTTAAAACGAAAGAATGCATTTCTCGAGTATTATCTCATAACGAAAAAATGACCGGCGGGTACTATTGCTGACATAAAAGACCAGTATTACTATGCTGTCGTATGGACAGTTGATTGTCTACAACCCGAAGAAGGCAGTTCCGGAGTAACCTCTATCCGGAACGTACAGCAGTGAAATGGTCCGGAACGTAGAGGGTTGGTGTTTTCAAATACGCGGCTGCCGTACTCCCGCCGCCGCTCGGGCCGAAACCGATAGCGGATGAGGGGTGATAACAGGGGTTGATAAGTATCGATGATTAAGCGCAGAATTATTGTTGTGGGGCTGGTATGGAATGATGCCGGAGAATTGCTCTTCTGCAGGATGGATCCCAATCGCGGTGTATTCCCGGGGGAATGGGGTTTTCCCGGCGGCGGTATGGAGCAGGGCGAGACTGTGGAGGAGGCCCTTCGACGAGAAATCCGGGAAGAAATCGGTATTGAGATCGATAACCTGCGGCCGGCCTTTTTCAAGGATGCGGCTTATGAGAAACGGCTTGCTGGCGGGAGATCTGAGCAGGTCTACATGATTTTCCTGATATTCCACTGCAAAGCTGTCGGGAAAGATATACGTCTTAATGAGGAGTTTTGTGAATATCAATGGGTAAGTAGAGAGAGGCAAAAAACCTTCAGGTAAATAGGGAGACAGCGGATACCCTGGCTCGGATCAGCCCCTGGGAAAATGTCAGCTAACCATTCACAAAAGAGGGCCTCAGTGAAATATCGGGGAATGGTTGATTATGCGAATTATTATTAAGTAACCCAATGAAAGGGTATATAATGGAAGAAATGAAATTTTTTTATGAACTGTTCGAGTCTATGCCTCGCTGCGGTCCGGGAGCAGATGAGTTTACCCGCCAAGCTTTCAAGCTCATGTCGCACCTGCCGGAGAAGCCGTATATATTGGATATTGGATGCGGTCCGGGAGTTCAAACAATTGAACTGGCAAAAATTTCAAACGGAAAAGTTGTTGCCCTGGATAATCACCAGGCTTTTCTCGACAAACTGATGGAAACCGCAAGAGAGGAGGGGCTTGAAGACAATATTATTCCTCGAAACATGTCAATGCTTGAAATGGATTTCGATGAAAAGACGTTTGATATTATCTGGTCAGAAGGGGCCCTTTATTTTATGGGATTTCAAAACGGCTTGAGACGGTGCCGCGAATTATTAAAAGATGACGGATATGCAGCTGTGACAGAAGCTGTGTACCTTATTTCCGATCCGCCCGCCCCTGTCACTCAGTTTTTTAAAAAGGAATATCCGGACATCAAAGATGTGAAAAGCAATATCGGTCTGATTCAAGAAGAGAGGTTTCATCTGATATCAAATTTCACGATGCCGGAATCGGCATGGCTGGACAGCTATTATCTGCCGATGGAGGACCAGATATCGCGCTTGAGCAGGAAATACCGGGGGAACGAAACCGCATTAAGTGTACTGGGGGGCTGCAGTAATGAAATAGATTTTTATAAAAAGTATTCTGCATTTTACGGCTATGAATTTTTTGTCATGCAGAAAGTAGATCGGTAAAAAAATATTATCATAGGATAACAGCGGTCCATCTGATCCATAGCGTTCGTTTTTGAGCAGAGGAGCCTGGACGTCAAAAAGCATTAACGGTAAACGCACATTTTAATATGGAAGGGAGGATATACCAGGTTATGGCAAATCGTGTCCTATTGGAAGGTCAGTTCCGGCAGCATGGATATGAAGATTTCAAGTGGCTGGATCCCAAAGATATCAAGGTTTCTCAGTGGGTCCGGATGAAGTGTATGTATGGCTGCAGCGGTTACGGCAATAACGCATCCTGCCCCCCTAATGTTCCTTCGATACCGGAATGCAGTCATTTCTTTTCCGAGTATAGCACTGCAGTCATGTTTCATTTTGCAAAAAAGGCAGAGCAGCCGGAAGAGCGCCATGCATGGACAAGGGAGGTGAATGAAGGGCTCCTGGAGCTCGAACGAACTGTATTTCTCACAGGGTACGAAAGGGTGTTTCTGCTTTTCATGGACAGCTGTAACCTGTGTGTGGAGTGTCCGGGGGAAAGGGAGGACTGCAAGAAGCCGCACCAGGCAAGACCTACGCCTGAAGCGATGGGTGTCGATCTTTTTTCTACGGTCAGGCACTATGGGTATCCGATAGAAGTTTTAAGCGACTACACTAAACCCATGAATCGCTATGCATTTCTAATGATAGAATAGGGCAAGCCGGGAGGCGGCTGCGGCTTGGTCATTAATATATCGGTTGTCTTCGGCGTTAGGGGTGAAGGGTACCACACCGGGCGCTATCCCTCATATATAGCATGCTCACTATCTATCTGCCCAGAGAGGTATGTATGACAGACATTCGGAAAAAGTTAGAGATTAAAGATGGTATGATTGGGAGAATCATCAATATACCCAAGGAAATGGCCCCTGAGCAATTGATCAGTACAGATTGTGTAACTGAAAAGAAATCAGGACTAAATTGGGTGATAGCATTTGTTGCTGACGGTACTGATTTAAAGAAGTACTATAGAGAGGCTTTAGACACTGTAGAAAGAGATGGAATTATCTGTTTTTGCTACCCTAAAAAATCATCCGGAGTAACAGCCGATATTAATAGAGATGCCGGGCGGGAACTATTAGATCGGGAAGCATAAAGAGGAATCAAACAGATATCAATAAATGAAGAGTGATCCGGACTTAGATTCAGATATAAAGAGTTTGTGAGATAACCGCGCATAGCAGTTCAATACACCGGATGCCGTAACAGGCATCTGTAATCTCCGCCGTCTGGCGGTGAAGCCGGATACTGAAATGCTGGTCAGGATTTTCCGCATTATCATTTTCACCTTCTCCATGCATATTGTCACTCATCTGATAGTGTTCTTCATGCTTCCGTTCGGACTCCTCATTGTGAGGTTCAATGGAAAAAAGCTTCCTGGTCTCAAACGGTGGTTTAGGAGAGCGCTGTTCAGGATTGTGGGAAAGGACCTTGAGGTTCACGGTGAGGAAAATATCGAAAAGGTCAAGGGTTATCTGATAGTCGCCAACTATCCTAGTTTTTATGCAGGTTTCGTCATGGTAAGCCTCTTCCCAATGTCGTCAATCGTCGCTCACTCATTCACTTCCAGGATACCGATCCTCGGGCACATCCTGAAAAGATCGGGGGCTATCTTTGTGAACCCGAAAAGGGCACAGAGGTCAAGAAGATCAATCGAGATGGGTATAGATAATGTTACAGGAAGTGTGATTATATTCCCCGAGGGGAAACGCACACCGGACGGTGAGATAAAGAGATTCAAACGCGGGTACATCTATATTCTGCGGCACAGCTGGCTCGATTTATTACCTGTTTCGCTGAACGGTTTATACAGCCTGAAACCGGTGAAACGATTCTATTTGGATCCGGATGCAGAACCGGAAGTTTTCATCCATAGGGCCATCAGCAATTCCAGACTTCGGGAAATGAGTGATCAGGAGATTCATGACTTGACGGTTGATATCATTCGCAGCGAGTATCGGCCTTGACCAAGACATATAAAACAAAGGGAGTCATACGAGCGGTAGCATGGGTGTTTGTCGCGCTTGCGGGAGTTTTCGCTCTTGTTTTGGCTGCTTCCCTTTTGGTTTATCCTTCGGAGTACGTCTTCCGGGTCTTGGCCTGGGGGGATTCGGATTCATTCGATTGGCAGAAGTTTCCTGAGCACCGTCTGGATTCCGCTCCTACGGCCTTCAGATTCGATGAAGCACCGGATGACCGTGTGGCCGGCCTTTTCTCGAAGCTGGCCGGGGTCGACGATTGGGATGCCTTTCTGGAAGAGAACCATACTCAGGCCTTTATCGTCATCAGGGACAAGACAATCCTTTATGAAAAGTACTTCAACGATACCGATCGTGATTCGATCGTCACCTCTTTCTCGGTGGCAAAATCTTTTACGTCCGCGCTGATCGGCATAGCCGTTGACGAGGGCCTTATCAACAGCATCGATGATCCGATCACAGACTACCTGCCCGAGCTGGCCCAGCGTGATCCTCGCTTCGGCGGCATAACCATTCGCCATCTTCTCCTCATGTCATCCGGCATGGAGTACAAGGCCTTCCGTTTTCCCGGATTGAACAGCGACGACCCTTTGACCACGTACTATCCGGACCAGCGCCAGCTCTCGCTTCAGAAAACAAGGATTATCGATCCGCCTGGAGTTTATTTTCAATACAACAAATACCATCCCCAGCTGCTCGGTATGATCCTCGAGCGTACAACAGGGGGCTCTGTGACCGAGTACCTGCAGAAAAAGATATGGGACCCGCTCGGTATGGAGTTCAGCGGCTCATGGAGCATTGACAGCGAAAGGAGCGGCTTTGAGAAGATGGAGACCGGGGTAAATGCCCGCGCTGTTGATTTCGCCAAGTTTGGGCAGCTGTTTCTTAACGAGGGCGCCTGGGAAGGCCGGCAGGTTATCTCGAAAGAATGGGTAGCGGTTTCAACCCGGCCGTACCTTCCATCCGGATACGCAGCCTACTATCCTGGTTGGTTCTCGAAACTTCCAGGACTGGGGTATTACAAGTATATGTGGTGGGGAATAGCACGCGAGGAGGGAGGATACGACTTTTCGGCAGAAGGCGATAAAGGGCAGTACATCTACATCTCCCCAAGTCGCTCACTCGTCATTGTCCGAAATGGCATAGACTACGGCATCTCGTTCAATGAGTGGTTTGAGCTTTTCTATGAATTCGCAGGCAGGTTCTAACCCCCATTTCTCGCTAATTACGTTAAATAGAAATAAACAGGGAGGGGGTTTGACAGTATGACATTGCCCGCCTTCACTGTCACGGTCTACCCCCTGCCGTGCCCCTTACTCTCATGAAAGATACTGCATTAGTGATAAACAGCAGAAGTGCAGTGTTTGTTGTAAACAATCTGCGTTCCGTTTGTTGACGAAAACGGTGTTCCTCGTTCACCCATAGAAGAAAACAACTTTACTTGTGATCAAACTGCTTCCGAGATAGTCTTCAACTCTGTGATCAAGAAGCTCATGGTACCGATCGACGCCACCTTCCAGGTACCGCTGAAAGATTCCCATGTACAGACTATACGGGATGCGGATACACCAGTAGCAAGGCAGGTAGCAAAGATCCTTGAAGTCTGGCCAGAACAGGTACGATTGATCCACAACAGTATGGGCCTTCCCGTTGAATTCAGCAGGTTATACCTTCATGATCCGCTTACTGTTGCTATTGCTTATGATATGAGCCTCGTTACTATTGCGATTCTCCATATTGAGCTCGAATATCCTCCTGCCATATTACCTCGCGACATGCTGATACGGTATGATATCTTGCGGACAATACCCAAGAAGAGACCACCGAATATGGAAGTAGCTATCGAAGTCGACGTGAAGCGGTTCACAGATTTATTTGTAGAGAGGATTACTAAAAAGTAAATATCAGTTCCTAATACTTTCCAACTCTTCTGCAGGAAGCTCCCTTTCGGCAGAATTCGCATAACTCTTCCCAACAAGCTGTTCAAGGTCCGGCCGGCGGCCGGACCCTACATTTGAAATAATAAAATACGGGGTTTGACATTTGGGTTTCCTAATGTCATACTGTCAACCTCCGTCCCTTTTCCTCCACAGGGCGGAAGCGAACATAAATGAAAAATAATGAGAGATTGTCCCGCGGTTGGACCCAGCGGCCGGTTGAGTATATATTGCCGGGAAATTGGAAAGTAGTGGTAGGCCGCACAGACGGTGATAACGATTATCTCAGCTTCAAGGTTGCCGCAGCCGACGATTGGTGGTTCCACGTTCGGGGGATGCCGGGCAGCCACGTGGTCTTGAAGTGCCCGGCCGGGGTAGAGCCCGACAAACAAACTCTAAGGAAGGCGGCGGCCATTGCAGCGTACCACAGCAAAGCACGTGGGGCGGGCGTTGTCCCTGTCTCCTGTACAAGGGCCCGGTATGTGACAAAACCCAGGGGCGCGAAGCCGGGCACTGTGTGCATCCGAAAGGAGGTCGTGCTGAAGGTCCGTCCGGAGAAAGAAGATGCGGTGTTACAAGAGATGAAGAATAGCGGCGGGGACGGGGCCTGACTCTTTGACATCCGGTTTCTGTAATGTCATACTGTCAACCTCCATTCCCCTATAAGGCATCAATAGAATCCCTCGCCGAGCCCCGGATTTAAATCCTTAATCATCACTGTACCGGTAGCGGTTCCATCGCTTCTCCATGGCTCGATCGAATATATTTCATTATCGGCCTTGAAAAACAGGGTCCCGTTTACATCGGCGAAGAAACCTGGAGATGAACTTCCGGAGCCTACGATTATATCCTTTACCATGGTGGTGCCGATCTCAGTGCCGTCACTCTTCCACAGCTCTTCCCCGTTTGTGCCGTCATCGGCTCGAAAATAAACGGTTCCATTCACGTAGGCGAAGTACTCGGGATATGAATTGCTTGCACCGGAGTTTATGTCCTTTACCATGACCGTACCCGCTGCAGTCCCATCGGTTTTCCAAAGCTCATATCCATGCGTACCGTCATTTCCGGGAAAATAGAACGGAGTCAGTGTTGTTCCTGTACCCCCTCCACCGGCAGTACACCCGATAACTGCTGATACACAAACAAAAAGAATCATTGGAATACTTAATTTTTTAATGATAGATCTCTCCGTTGAGGAAAATTGAAGGTATCGTGCCGGGAATGCATCACAAGCCGCGTTCTCCGGATGCACAATGCTCCACTGCACGCTGTTAGATCATCACATCATACTCAGATCCTAATGCATGTCAACGGAAAATATATTAATTTACTAAAAAATTTATGATAAAAGGGTGGGCATCCAAACTGCAGTAACCGTTTGGTTAAAACTATAGAGTTCCCATAATCAGGTGGTTCCTCGGGTCGCTGTCCGTAATATAGAGGCCTGTTTACTGCACCGGTATGACGATGGGGTGACCTTTGCAATCCTCCAGTAATACTTTTACGCCGTATACTTCCTCGATCATCTCTGCAGTAACGTCTTCGATTCTTCCGTATGAGAGGACCTTTCCGGCTTTCATGAAGAGGAACCTGTCCGAGTAGCGGAGGGCCGTATTGAGGTCGTGGACGGCCATGAGGCCGGTGATCCCGTGACCCGACACCACATGCTTGATGAACCCGAGGATTTCGAGCTGGTTTCGCAGGTCAAGGCTCGCGGTAGGCTCGTCAAGCAGCAGGACCTTGGGCTCCTGTACGATGGCGCGCGCGATACAGACCTTCTGAAACTCCCCGCCCGACATCTCATCGATGTAACGGAGCATGAGGTGCTCGAGTCCGAGCTTCTTGATCGTCGCGTCCACGATCTCCATGTCGTGCTTGGAGACGTTCCATCTGATGTGCGGCTTTCTTCCGAGAAGTATCGCGTCGAACGCGGTGAGGCGGGCCGAGTCACTCTTCTGGGCGACATACCCGATCCGCTTCGCGACCTCCATGCCGTGCAGATGCCTTATATCCTCGCTTTCGATGAGGACCGTCCCGCGCTGCGGCTTCAGAATTGCATCGATGCAGCGCAGCAGCGTGGTCTTGCCGACGCCGTTCGGACCGAGGATAGCGACGAGCTCGCCCTCCTTCACATCGAACGTGACGTTTTCCAGGACCTTACCACTCTTGTATGCAAATGAAATGTCCTGCACGCGAAGTATCATCTCTTGTACCCCCTGATGAGAAGGTACACGAACACCGGGGCGCCGAGAAAGGAGGTGAGTATGGAGACCGGCAATATATGCGGAGCGAGCATGGTTCGAGCGACCGTATCAGACGTGAGCAGTAGTATTGCCCCCATGATGGAAGTGCCCGGGATGAGAAAGCGGTGGTCGTCGCCTATGAGGCGCCGCACGATATGAGGGCACACGAGTCCCACGAAACCTATGATGCCGAGAAAGGAGACGATGATAGCGGTCACGATCGAGGCGACGAGCATGCCGGAGATCCGCACTCGCTTAACGTTGACACCGAGCCCGTTCGCAGTCTCATCTCCTGCATCGATCGCGTTATAGTTCCATCGGTTGAACATGAAGTATACACAAGCCAGTATAACTACTACAGTGATGAACCCGAGCTCCTTCCAGCTCGCCCGGGCCGTGTCACCGAATGTCCAGAACACCATTGCAGCGAGCTGTACGTCGTCGGCGAAGTACTGGAGGAACATAGTTCCAGCGGTAAATAGAGATCCCATGGCAACGCCCGCGAGAACCATGACCTCAGGAGAAGCCCGCCTGATCCGGGTGATAAGGAGAATGACACCGACACCGACCAGGCTGAAGAGAAAGGCAACGAGTGTAGTAATGTAGGGGTTTGATATCGCAACAGCATTCGCTCCGGTGCTATGCATGGCACCGGTTCCAAGCACCATAACGGAAAACGCAGCACCGAACGCGGCGGCCTGCGAGATACCGAGGGTGAAAGGTGAGCCGATCGGGTTTCTGAGAATCGACTGCATTGCAGCTCCCGATACGGCGAGCCCGATGCCAGAAACGATAGCCGTGAGCGCCTGCGGAAGGCGTATGTTCCATATGATGATGTCATATCGTTCGGATACTGTTTTTCCCAGCAGGGTCCGTACGACGTCAGGAGGCGGGACCCTCACCGCTCCCACGGAGATCGAGAAAACGAGTATGATGAGGAGCAGGATAAAACCTACTGCAATGAAGGCAGCCTTCCTGCCGGTATACTGTTTGTACTCTTCCGGGATCTGTCCGTCTTCGAGGTGCATTTTATCCTTTATTCTTCCAGTATTATCCTTTCGAATGCGAGACCGCCGAAAGCATCGTTCATCATACCGAAGACCGGCTCTCCGACGAGAAACTCGTAAATCTCATCCGCCTTTTTCACGTGGTCTGTATCGCCGAACCTGTCGGGATAGAGCACTGATCCGATAAAGTATCCGTCCGCCAGTATTGAGCCGAAGTTCTGGGTGTATAGGTTGTACGGGAGCACGCCGAACACCTTTCCCTGCTCTACAGCGCTGAGCGTTCGATAGGCGGGGTCATGGGCCAGCTCGTAGATCGCGCCAGCGGCTTTGTCCACCTGTATCGTGGCGAGGTCTACGAAGATATACTCCGGGTCCCACTCTACGATCTTCTCCTTTGCAATATCGGCGTGAGAGAGCTCGCTGACAGCCTTCTCCGGGTCATAGGCGGCGTTCTTTGCATTGATAAAGAGAAGCGGAGGGTAGACCGGCTCTGTGGATTGGAACCCGTGAGGACCCCTGAAAGAAACACCGCCGACGAAACAGGTTTTTTTCTCCGAATCCGGTATGTCTGCTGTTCTGCGTTTAAGATCATCTATTGTATCATCAAAGAAACGGATAACCTGCTCTGCTCTTGCCTGTTTTTCCACGATATTTGCCATGAGCCGTATCGAGCTGTACAGGTCTTCCCGGCGGCCTGCGAGGTCGCCGTAGTTCAGGACCACAACAGGTATGCCTGTCTTCTGCTGGAGCTCATTCGGGTCGTATCCCATATCTCCGAAGGTTTTGAAGATCACCTGGGGCTGGGGGTCAAGCGCAGCGATGAGTTCCGGGTTATCGTACCCCCTGAACTCCCCGAAGAGAGGGTATTCTTTGAGCTGGGGGTTGGCGAGGGCGTACGGCCGGCCGGCGATCCTCGAGGTTTTCTTTTCCATGTCGTCTACTGCAACGATTCTATCATGAGCGCCAAGGTAGACGAGGAGCCTCAGGCTCCCGGGACCCGAGCATATAACATGGTCGGGATTTTTGGTTATTTCGACCTCGCGTCCCATTCCATCGGTGACCGTGATAGTATCGCCAAGTTCAAGCTCCGAGCCCCCCGGGCTGCCCGCGTAAACAAGAACAGCAGGAACGAGAAGGCCTACCAAAACTAAGATGATCGCGCCAATTGTATTACACTTCATCGTATTCCCTTTCCCACAACGGTGCTACTTTTATAATCAATTGTGTTACTATAATGGTAATCTGCAGGGATTGTCAAGGGGTTTTTCAGGCCTGGTAGCGGATGTGTACGGCGATATGATCCATAGGGGCTCACGGTACAGTGTAAAGGCGCCGGCCTGGGCCTTGATATGTAAGGCAGGATAGTCCAGACAGGATAGCATCGATATCTCTCTGGTGCAAGCGGTCTTACGTCAAACGCGGCTGATCGGTGTCCCGGTGAATAATATGCGGGACACCCGGTAAGTGTATCGGCGGCTGAAATGTCTTACCCTTCCTCCTTTCGATAAGTTATACCCCGAAGATCTTTTCGTATATCTCGTCATACCTCTTCCGGGTTTCCTTATAATATTGGTACACCTCAGGGTCGGGTTCCACCCTGGTCCTTCTGTACTTGATATATTCCCCGACACCATCTAGACTTTCAATCACCCCGAGCGCACGGAGAGCGAGGAGAAACGAGCCGTATGCCGAGGATTCTTTAACAGCAGGTATAAGAAGTTCCCTGCCGATAAAATTCGAGAGGATCTGGAGCCATACAGGGGAGCCGAGAATTCCCCCACTCATTACGATATTCATGTCCCGGCCCTCTCTCAGCATATCAAAGAGGGTGCATATCCTGTATGATATTCCTTCCATGAGCGCCCTGACGATGTGACGTCTGTCGTGAACGAGAGAGAGGCCGAGAATCGCTCCTCTCGAGTGAGGGTTGTTATGGGGAGAGCGCTCTCCTGCGAGGAAGGGGAAGAACATCAGGCCTTCAGCCCCGGGAGATATCTGAGACGCCTCTCTGTTGAGAAGCTCGAACAGCTCTTCCTTCCTGTCTCTCTCTTCGAAGACGTTACTCGAAAGCCACTTCATCACGGCGCCTGCGTCGTGGATCACCCCCCCGAGCAGCCACCGTCCCTCCGCCATGTAGTAGCACCAGGCCTCTCCGGTTTCGAGCATTTTCGGCTTCGGTATCATACGCCTCATGGCAGCGGTCGACCCTACGGTGAGGCTCAGGGTCTCAGCCGAAAGCCCTGCGCTTGCGAGGTGGGCAAGAGGGCCGTCAGCGCCTCCGATCACGCACGGCGTGCCGGCAGAAAGACCTGTCGGTTCTGCATACTCCGGAAGAAGGCCCTTAAGGAGATGGGTCGGCTCTTCTACCGGAGACAGAAGCTTTTCACCTGTCCCGGCCAGCCTGAGAAGATCAGTGTCCCAGCGCTTGGTATGCAGGTTTAATAATCCGGTTCCGGAGGCAGTCGAACGGTCTACCGCCAGCTCTCCGAAGAGGCGGAATAGCACATACTCCTTGATCGATATGAACCTGGCGGCCTTTGCGAAAATATCATGCTCCTCCTGCTTGAAATACAAAAGCCTCGGCAGCCAGTAAAGCGGATGTATCGTGCAGCCGGTCCGGCGTTTCAGGTCGTCTATGTCGAGAATTTTTTTCAAAAGCTCGCTCTGGGGAATGCTTCTTGAATCGGCCCAGTTCAGGGAACGGTAAAGAGGTGTCATGTCCCGGTCCACAGGCATGATGCTGTGCATCACCCCGCCGAACGCGACCGCTGAAATAGAGGAGGGACCTATGTCGTTTTTATCGATCAACGCCCGTATAACACTCAACACTGCATCCAGTATCTCCTCCGGGTTCTGCTCCGCCATTCCGGGAGCGGGGTAGTAGACAGGGTATGATTTCGATTCTGAGCCGCAGATTTCACCTTTCAGCGTGCAGAGGAGCCCCTTGGTTGCGGAAGTACCTATGTCGATGGCTACTATGTGTTCTTTTTTCATTGGATACAGGTGCGAGAGATCGGTCCTGCTGCCTGAAATATACAGGTTCAGGAACTCTCTCTTCCGCATGTATTGTATTCTTTTAGCAGGATAATTGCAATGCCAAGTGAGGTGTTCTCCCAATGATGAAGGCGCTTGAGTCAGGGGCTGGAATTCACTCATGCTGCCGGGACGTGTCTCATTCTCATACTTCTACCCCGGCTCGCTTAGTGCGGTTTTCTCATAGATTTCATAGAAATCAGATTGCATATCAATGGGTTTAAATGATGACTTTGCAGCTGTAAAAAATAATGTTTTCGGTGAACAAAGCGCCAAAAGCCCCGTTACTTACAATTTGCTGTTGGTCATGAGAAACGGGGATTGACCCCCACCATTCCTATGTGAGAAATGGGGGTTAGCGGGTCTCTCTTTAAAAAAGGGGATTGAAGTGGGGGGCTGTTCATAAGTATGGACGGAGTTAAATGATGAGCCTTCTATTATTTTATATGTGTTTACGGCGAAAAACCGCGATACCCACGATGTATCGGTATTTACGCAGGCAGGTATCAATAAAACGAAGGACCTCTTTCTTCTATATAACTATTTGCACCCGGCCTGACAGTTTCTGTCTTTAGAGTACGCCTCTGGAAAGTTATTGAAGGCTCTATCTCAATCATTAGGATTTTTAAGCAAGGATAAAACTTCGATCGAATGAGTAGGATATTCGGTTAACCTGCTGCGATAGGGGTTCCTCTTTGCAAAGTTTCAGTTTTAATCTAAGAAGCTAAACGGGTTTGGCTCGATGAAGGCTCTGAGCTCACAAAACGCTTCTTTGTCTCTCCCTTTGAGATCTGGTAATAGGCAATGATTGCATTAAGATTCTTGCTGTAATCATTATCCGATATGAGGGTAAAAGGATTGAACCCGTGTTTTTGCTCTATTGCTTTTACCTTACGTTCACTGATGGTCTTCAATGTATTATCTCCTTTTGCCATATGAAGCAATTTATTTATAAATATGCAATACTTGTGCCAACTGGTTGAATTGCGATTTATTAAGTCATTATATTGTTAGATTTAAATCCGCAGAAAATCCGTTTTTTACGATATGGTGCAGCCGTGGCAATTTGGGAATATATGCGCCGTATCTTATATGTTTACTGTATCATAGTGATACGATTGACGTGCAGCGGCGATTATAACGGGTCTCAGAGCCGGTTTTCTTTTATGATATCGGGGAGAATCTTCTTTATGCCAGGAAATAAGGGGCACTCATGGTCTGTGTCAGGCATGTTTCATATCGCTGCTTCACTATCATGGAAACGGTACGGGCGTTCGGTTCGAAAAAAGTGCAGCTATTCAAACGCCTTTTACAGGGTTTCGTCTCAGCTCAGACGGAAATATACAGGAGGTGTAATGATACGGAGCACTGCATCTTATGTTTTTGGTTGGACGTTCTTATTGTCGATATATATAACAAGTCAGAGGCGCGGTATACAAAAGAGGTACATCTGAGAGCTTTCGTGTCTATCCCGGAAGAATATTCTCGGAACCGTCTCTCAGCGATACGACATCTATCGCCCTGTTGACGATTGCGAGCAGCTCTATTATTTTTCGGAGCTTATAGTCTTCCCGGATATCGGCGGAAGAATGCTTGAGAATCATGTTTTCACTTATCAGCTTTGTAAGCTGAGTTCTCTCGATCGTGTAGTCCGCAACGTTGAGTATGAACTCCTCGTTCGGCTGTATGTCGTATCTATTCTCGAGAACTCTCTTTATGAGGTCGACAATGACAATTTTCGATCCGGTTTCGAGAGCCGTAAGGTTAATGAATATCATTAATGGGATACCGTTAAAACTTGTCTATACAGTAGTATAGCACATTTTTCGGAAAAACAAAAAAATACCGAAGGGTTTCTGAGGGAAAATGAACTTCATCGACGTGATTATTATCATAGTGGTGGTGATATTCTGTATTAAGGGATTCCTCAGAGGATTTCTGAAAGAGCTTTTTTCGGTTCTCATAATCGTGGTGGGCCTGATCGGGGCCTTCCTCTTCTACAGGGCCCTGAACGGTGTCATGAATACCCTTATAGAGAACGGCGACCTTTCTCTCATACTCTCGTTTGCTGCGATCTTTGTCGGTATCACGATACTCCTCGTCATCATACGCAATACACTCCTGAGGTTCGTGGATACCCTCAATTTTTCCGATATAGACCATGTACTTGGAGTGGTGATCGGTCTCTTCAAGGGCATTCTCATCTGCGGCGCAGTGCTTATCTTTCTTTATA
>Ga0307378_10007415_pt1 | contig 14780 bp, 9 predicted proteins | sample UN1MG_FD_202238 | JGI IMG/M metagenome (GOLD analysis project Ga0307378, IMG submission 202238) | Soil microbial communities from Risofladan, Vaasa, Finland - UN-1 | ecosystem: Environmental > Terrestrial > Soil > Coastal area > Acid sulfate soil | place: Finland: Risofladan, Vaasa | collected...
ACCTCCAGGTCGCCGAGGACTCGATTCAGCGGAAGGCCATCGTCTACGACCGCGACGAGGATGGGCACTACGACGCGGCGTCGGCCTTCATCAAGAGCATGCGCGGCAGCGACCCCGACGCGGCGCTGTACTGGATGGCGAAGATGCTCGAGGGGGGCGAGGACCCGCGGTTCGTCGCCCGCCGCATCGTCATCTGCGCGGCGGAGGACGTGGGGAACGCCCAGCCGCTGGCCCTCGTGCTGGCCAGCGCGGCGCTCCAGGTCGCCGAGTTCGTGGGCATGCCCGAGGCCCGCATCCCGCTCGCCCAGGCCGTCACCTACATCGCCACGTGCCCCAAGAGCAACGCCGCCTACCTGGCGATTGACCGCGCGATGGAGGACGTGCGCGAGGGCCGCGTGCTCGAAGTGCCCGAGCACCTGCGCGACGCCAGCTATCCGGGCGCCGAGCGCCTGGGCCACGGCAAGGGCTACCAGTATGCCCACGAGGGCGAGGGCCACTACGTCGAGCAAGACTACCTGCCCGTCGAGCGCACCTACTACGAGCCGACCGACGAGGGGGCCGAGAAGCAGATCAAGGAGAGGCTGGAAGCGTGGAAAAAGCGCAAGCGCGAGAAAAAATCGCCCGACGACTCGCCGCCCTGAGCGCCGAGCAGCGCCGCGAGGCGAGCGCCCGCATTCGCCAGCTCATCGCCGACCTGCCGGAGTTCCAGCGGGCGCGGACGGTGCTGCTCTTCGTGTCGCTGCCCGACGAGGCCGACACGCTGGGCATCATCGCCGACGCCCTCGCGGCGGGCAAGACCGTGGCCCTGCCGAAGGTGGACCGCCGTCGGAAGTCGATGGCCGCCACCGTGCTGCGCGACCTGGAGCGCGACCTGGCGCCCGGCGTCTTCGGCATCCTGGAGCCGAAGGGCTCCGAGGTGGTCGCGCCCGGCTCGATAGATTTTGTGCTCGTGCCGGCGCGCGGCTATGATCGCGCGGGCAATCGCTTGGGCCGTGGTGGCGGCTACTACGACCGCTACATGTCCCACCCCGATTTCCACGCGACGCGCTGCGGCATCGGCTTTGCAGCCCAGGTGCTCGACGCCGTGCCCCACGATACGCACGACTTGCCGGTGGAAGTCCTGGTGACTGAGGGCGGGGTGCTGCGGTTTGGCGAATAGGACCTATGTGACCTATACGTCCCATCGAAGGTGGGGCGGCCTCACGCGCAGAGCTTGATGAGGAGGTGTTCGAGGATGGCGCGGGGGTCCATGGCGGAGGTCTTGGAGTCGAGGTCGGCCTGGAGGAGGAGATGGAAGGCGCGAATGAGCTCGCGGCGGGTGCGGCGGCGGGCGTGGGCGACGGTCTGGTCGAAGAAGTAGCCGGGCTTCATGTGGAGGGCCTTGGCGATGGCCTGGGGCGGGTGGCCCAGGTCGAGCAGGGTGCGCGTGTTGATGAGGCGTTCGAGGGCCCAGCGGATCATGGAGATGATGTAGGGCGGCTCGCTGCTCTGGGCGAGCAGGACCTCGAGGACGCGGAGGGCCTTGGCCGGCTCCTTGTTGCCGAGGGCGTCGGTGAGCTTGAAGACGGTGGTGACGGGGAGGTCCTCGACCAGGGCCTCCACGTCCTTCCGTGTGATCGCCTCGCGGGTGCCGACGTAGAGGGCGAGCTTGGCCAGGCTCTGGTCCACGATGGGCAGGTTGACGCCGACGGAGTCGGCGAGGCGTCGTGCCGCGGCGGCGTCGATCCGCTTGCCGTGGGCGCGGGCCCGCGCGGTGATCCAGCGGGGCAGCTCGTACTCGCGGGGCGCGGCGCAGGCGACAACGCGGCCCGCCCTGCGGACGGCGATGCCGAGCTTGTCGTTCTTCGGCAGCTTCTCGAGGACGAGGACCAGGGTGCCCGTCCTCGACGGCTTTTCGAGGTAGGCGAGGAGGGCGTCGCGGGCGTTGGCCGCGAAGCTCGCGGCGTCCTCGACCACGACGAGGCGGCGGGGCGCCAGGAAGGGCGCGGTGCGCAGCTCGTCGAACAGCTCGCGAGGGTCGGCGACCTCGGCGCCGAGGTATTGGCTCAGGGCGAGGTCGGGGTCCGCGTCCTTCACCACGGCCTGGCGGATGGCCTGGAGGGCCTGGGAGCGGGCGAACGGCTCGTCGCCGATGATGGCGTAGACGGGGAGCGGCTCGCCGCGCCGGAGGTGTTGGGACAGGCCGTCGAGGGTCAGGTCGTCGGCCAGGGCTTGCTTGGGCACGTGGTGCTTCCTACAGGGGGCTCATCGTCCTCGTCCTCGAACTCCGCAATTCGCAACCAGAGAAGAGGTGCGGGTCATGTCGTGTCATCGGGGGCGGCCGTGTGGCCGCTGGGGATCTGGATGCCGTACTTTTCCGTGCGGTACTGCAGGGTGCGTCGGGTGAGGCCGAGGAGCTCGGCGGCCCGGGACTGGTTTCCGCCGGTCCTGCGGAGGCTGGCCTCGAGGAGGGTGCGCTCGAAGTCCTCGATGGAGAAGCCGGGCTGGATGAGCCGGGCGGCCACGTCGCCAGGGCTCTCGCGCGAAATGTCGGGGTTCAGCGCGATGTCGTCGGGGCCGAGGGTGTCGCCCTGGGCCATGACGACGGCGCGCTCGATGGCATTCTCGAGCTCGCGGACGTTTCCCGGCCAGTGGTAGGCGACGAGCTTGTGCTGCACGGCGGGCGAGATGCCCTTGAATGCCTTGTTGTTGCGCTTGGCGAAGCGTTCGAGGAAGTGGCCGGCCAGGAGCACGATGTCCTCGCGCCGCTCGCGCAGGGGGGGGAGGAGGATGGGCACCACGTTGACGCGGTAGTAGAGGTCCTCGCGGAAGTCGCCGTCGCGGACGGCCTTTTCGAGGTGGCGGTTGGTGGAGGCGACGACGCGGACGTCCACGGAGAGGGTCTCGGTGCCGCCGACGCGCTCGAACTCGCGCTCCTGGAGGACGCGGAGGAGCTTGGCCTGGAGGGCGGGGGACATTTCGGAGATTTCGTCGAGGAAGATGGTGCCGCGGTGTGCGGCCTCGAAGCGCCCCTTGCGCTGGGCGACGGCGCCGGTGAACGAGCCGCGCTCGTGCCCGAACAGCTCGCTCTCCAGGAGGGTTTCGGGGATGGCGGCGCAGTTGACCTTGATGAGGGGGTGGCCAACCCTGGGGCTGAGGTCGTGGATGGCCGAGGCGACGAGCTCCTTGCCGGTGCCGCTCTCGCCGCGGATGAGCACCGTGGCGTCGGTGGGGGCCACTGTGCGGACGGTTTCGAGGACGGCGGCGATGGCTGGGGAGGAGCCGATGAGGCGCGTGGCCTTGCGCTCGGCCTGGATCTCCTCGCGGAGCGAGCGATTCTCGTCGCGCAGGTGTTGGACCTCGAAGATGCGGCCCAGGGTGCCCAGGAGGCGCTCGGTGTCCACCGGCTTCGTCAGGTAGTCGTAGGCGCCGCGCTTGACGGCCTCGACGGCGTTGGGGATGTTGCCGTAGGCGGTGACGATGATGACGTCGGTGTCGGGGTAGAGCCGGCGGATCTCGTCGCAGAGCTCGACGCCGGACATCTCGCGCATGCGCATGTCGGAGATGACGATGGGGTAGGGCGACTGGGCGAGGAGGGCGAGGGCCTCGGGGGGCGAGCCGGCGACGTCGGCCTGGTAGCCCTCGAAACGCAGGTTCTTGCGCAGCGCGTCGGCCGTTTGCCAGTCGTCGTCCACGATCAGGATGTGGTCAGCCGGCATGGGGTGCCTCGGGGGAATCGGGTTGGAGTGGGATGCCCAGGGTGACGAGGGCGCCGCCGCCGGGCTGGTTGGCGACGGCGAGGGTGCCGCCGTGGCCCTCGACGATGCGGAGCGAGAGGGCGAGGCCCAGGCCCAGCCCGGAGCGCTTGGTGGTGAAGTAGGGCTCGAAGAGGCGCGCGAGGTGGTCGGGCGCGATGCCCGGCCCGGAGTCGGCGAAGGCCACGCGGGCCTCCCCGTTGGCCCGCTCGCTCGTGACCGCGAGGGTCCCGCCGTCGCGCATCGCCTGGATGCTGTTGCGGATGACATTGGCGAAGACCCGGCTCAGGCGGTCGGCGTCGCCCCGGATGGGCAGGGGCCCGGCGCGTTCGCGGCGGAGCTGGACTTTGGCTTCCTCGAACTCGCGCGCGAAGAGGGCCAGCGTGTGGTCGAGCACGGCGTCGAGGTCGCAGGGGCCGAGGGCCAGCTCCGAGGGCCTGGCCAGGAGCACCACGTCGTCGAGGGTGCGGGTGAGGCGGGCCAGCTCGCTGGCGACGATCTCGAAGTTGGCGTGGGCCTCGGCGCGAAGGGCCGGGTCGTCGGACCCCTTGCTGATGAGCCGCTCGAGGTAGCGGCAGGTGAGGGCGATGGTGTTGAGGGGGTTGCGGATCTCGTGGGCGACGCCGGCCGCGAGGTTGCCCAGGCCGATCAGCCGCTCGTCCTTGGCCCGGCGGCGCTCGGCCCTGCCGAGGGCCCTGCGCGCCGACCAGGCGATGGCCGACAGGGCCACGAGCAGCACGGCCTGCGAGAACAGCAGTGCCCACGTCATCTGGCGGTCGAGCCGCGTGAACAGGTGCTCGGTCGGGGCGAGCTGGCGATGGACCACGAGGCCGCCGAGCAACTTGCCCTCGCGCTGGATCGGGGCGGTGAAGCACAGGCAGTTGGGCGGGTCGCCCCTCGCCGCACAGTCGTGGGGCAGGACGTAGACCCGCTCCCTGCCCTCGAGGATGTGGCGGGCACAGACCCGCAGGTCGCGGTGCCCCTCGCGCCGAGCGGGCCAGACCGGCTGGAGCTTGTCGTCCACGACCAGCACGTGCAACTCATGGTCGCCCTGGCGGGCCTCCTCCAGGTCGCACAGCTCGGCCTGGATCTCGTCGGCGATCTCCACGAGGGAGGAGAGGTTGGCGTGGCGGGCCACCAGCCCGCGCAGCCGCGCCAACAGCTGGCCGCCCCGCAACAGGTCCGCGCACTGCTCGGCGTGGCGCACGCTGGCAGTGAGCTCCCTGGCCCGGTGCTCGGACACCACGCGGCGCTTGATGCTCAAGATGAGGACCACGGTTGCCATAATGGCCGCGACGCTGAGGAGCGATAGCACCCACAGCGCCCGAACCGTCCGCTGTCTCGACGAGGGCATACGTGCCTTTCGCTCGTGAAATGGGTCGCGCACCCGTCCCTTCGAATATAGGCCGGGGACGCCGGCGCTGTCAAGCTCGGTTGACTCTGCCCGAGGGGTGCCTATAATCAAGGGGACTGGATGAATGGATGGTTGGATGAATGGATGGTTGTCAGAGTCCACCGCGTCCGCTCAGTCATCCACTCACCCAATCGTCCGTCCATCCCCCTTGACACGCACCCATCGCTCCTGGAAGAGGTCCCATCGTCATGAGCACACCCCGGCCGATCGAGGGGATCAGCATTCGCGCCCTGCCGCTGGCCGTGTTCGCCCTGGTCCTCCTCGTGCCCTTCCTCAACTTCGAGTTCACGCTGTACCGCTCGACGCTGAAGCTGTTCGTGTTCCAGACGGCGACGACGCTGTTGTGGGGCTACCTGCTGTGGGAGTGGGCGGCGGGGCGCCTGGGGCGCGCCGCGGGGGCGTGGCCGGCGTGGTGGCTCTTCGTGCCCGTGGGGGCGTGGGTGGCCTGGGGCCTGGCGACAGCGGTCTGGTCGCCCCAGGGCTGGCTCGCCACGGGCTGGGTCGTGCAGGGGGCCTACGGGGCCGCCGGCGCTCTGGGCCTGGCCCTGCTGCTGCGCGACGCCGGGCACCGGCGGATGTTCGTGGCCGCCGGCAGCGCCGTGGCCTTCGCCCTGGCCTTCTTCATGGTGCTGTACTACGGGGAGCCCCGGGCGACGTTTCTCGGCGACATTGACCACTTGCCCGGGCGCGAGGCGGGAGCGGCGTTTCTCCTCCTGCCCACCCTCGTTGTGGCGGCGCTGCTGTACCGCCGCGCGAAGGACGAGGGCGAGGCCGCCGCCGGCTACCGGGGCGTGATCTGGCTCACCGTGCTGCTCGTCGTGCTGCTGCTGGCCGGCGTGCGCACGCAGGTGCCGGCGTGGCGCTACGGCGTCGGAGCGGGCCTCCTGGTGCTCCTGTGGCTGCTGCTGCCGCGCTGGCGCCTCGTGGCGGCCGTGCTGGCCCTCGCCCTGGCCCTGCTGGCCGCCGAGCGCGAGATGAAGCAGGGCCTGAGGGCGGCCGAGTACTGGGACGACTCGGGGGCCACCCGCCGCGCCGTGCTCGACGCCGCCGAGTGGCGTCTCGTGCGGCAGGCCCCGCTCGCCCGGCTGCTCGCGGGGAACGGTGTGGGGACGCTTCGGCTGGCCCTGGACCGCGAGCGCCCGGTGTGGACCCATGCGGTGTCCTACGGCGACGAGGTGGTGGGCCACGCGCGCCGCCAGCTCACCGAGGAGCTCTTCGAGCGCGGCGTGGCGGGCGTGGCGATTGCCGTCGTCCTGGGCCTCGCCTGGGTGGTGGCGGGCGGCCTCGCCTTCGTGCGGGCGCGCGACCCATTCGACTCGGCCCTCGGCGCCGGCCTCGCCGGCGCCGGCGTGGCCCTCGGCGCCTTCGCCTGCTTCTCGAACGGGGCCATCGGCTTCGGCTCCGGCATGATCTACTGGGTCGGCCTCGGGGTGCTGGGGGCGCTCAGCGTCGAGTGCGGGCGGCCGGCCGGGCTGAGCTGGTCGCCCGAGGAGGAGGCCTGGCGCGGCGAGGGCGAGCCGCGCCTCCGCAGGGGCAGGGCGACGGCGGCTGCCGCGGCCATCCTCGCCGTTGCCCTGGCCTGGGTTGCCCTCGCCGCGAGACCCTTCTGGGCCGAGTACTGCCTGCGGGACGGCCAGAAGGAGGACGACGCGGCCCAGCGCCTCTTCGCCCAGAAGCGGCTCGCCGAGCAGACCCTCGTGCACCACCGCGCCGCGGCCACGCGGGCACTCGCCGGCCTCGACGGCAAGCTGCGCGCCGCCGAGGACGCCCTTCGCGCCGCTGCCGCCGCCCACGACGACGCCCTCAAGGGCGGCGGCGCCGACGCGGCGGCCAAGGCCCTCGCCGCGAAGAGAGCGGCCGCTGCCGCCGCACTCGACAGGGCACGCAGCGGCGCCCTCCAGGCCCGCGACAACGTGGCCTCCGCCATTCGCCAGGTCGAGGAGACCCTGCGCGGCGCCACCGACGAATACGAGCAGGCCGCGCGCCGCACCGACGGCCTTCTCGGCCGCGCCGCACGCCTGAGCCTGGGCAGCCGCGTGTGGCTCGACGCCGAGATCGGCCAGGCCCTCTCCGACGTCGCCCGCGACAAGCCCGAGGAGGCCGCCCGCCGCCTCGACCGCCTCGACGCCCTGTGCGGACCGGTCTTCGACTTCGACGTCCAGCGGGCCGCCTGCCACGTGATGCTGGGGCGCCGCGCCGAAGGCAAGGACGCCGAGCGCGCCAGGAGCCAGCACTTCGCCCAGGCCCACGCGCTCTACCGCCGCTACGCCGCCAAGAACCCCTTCGGAGCCAGGTGCACGCTCTTCAGCCCGAGGGTGCCCTTCTACGAGGGCTGGCACCGGCTCATCACCGACGAGATGGCCCGCAAGAACCCGCTCGCCCCGGCCTGGGCCGCCGACTTCGTGGCCGCCACGAGCGAGGGGCTCCGCTGGCTCCCCCGCCACTACGGCCTGCTCCTCCTCCGCGCCGACGTGCTCTACTGGCTCCGCCGCCCGGAGGCCGCGCGCGGCGACGTCGAGGCCGCCTCGGCCATCATCGAGGAGGCCATCGCCAACACCGACCCCCGCTTCGCCCTCACGCGGGCCACGCTCTACTTCGAGCTGGCCAACGCCAACCTCCGCTGGAACCGCGACAAGGCCCTCAAGGCCGCCAACCAGGTGTTCCTCGAGCGCACCAACCCCAACGACCCGCAGACGAAGGACGTGCATCGCAAGGTCCACCGCATCCTCACCCGGCTCAAGCAGCTCATGGACAAGCCGCCCAAGCCGCCCGACCCCAAGGCCCCCGCGCCGCCGAAGGCCGAGGAGGAAAAGCCGGCGGACGAAGACACGAATGGCACGTAGCGCGGCCTGGCAAGGGCTATGGCCTCTAACAGAGCGAGCTACTGGCCCCCGGAGTGTCATTCCGAGCTTGGCGAGGAACCTTTCAGGGGAGCGGCCGAATCAGGAGGTCCCCGGCCCGTTTGGTGCAGCAGGCCATTGAAAGATCGTTCGACAGGCTCACGATGACAAGCTCTGCGGGTGGTTCATTGTTCTGGAAGCCTTCGCATGCACTTCCGTAGCCTGCGCCTTCAGCTTTCACTCCTGGCTCTGCTGTCCTGCTCCGCGCGAGCGGCCGAGGGACCCCCCGTCACCCTCCGCTACTTCCTCGGCTGGACGCTCGGCGCGGGCGACCAGGACGTCATCCAGGAGTTCGAGCGCCGCAACCCCGGCATCCAGGTGGTTGCCGGCCTCAGCGCCTCCCGCAACATGGTCGAAGACCCCCAGCGCCTCCTGTGCGCCATCGTCGGCGGCGACCCGCCCGACCTCGTGATCTTCGACCGCTATGCCGTGGCCGAATGGGCCGCACGCGGCGCCTTCCGGCCCCTCGACGACTTCGTCGCGCGCGACCGCGGCAAGCCCGATGGCATCCAGCCCGACGAATACTTCCCCGCCTGCTGGGACGAGGCGCGATGGCAGGGCTCCGTCTACGCCATCCCCACCGGCACCGACAACCGCGCCCTCTACTACAACAGGGACCTCCTCGTCGCCGCCGGCCTCGTGGACGCCACGGGCGAGGCCAAGCCGCCCCGCACCTGGGACGAGTTGGAGGACTACGCCCTCAAGCTCAGCGAATTCACCCGCGACGCCCGCGGCGCGATCACCGGCATCCGCCGCATCGGCTTCATCCCCAACTACGGCAACGCCTGGTTCTACTTCTACTCCTGGCTCAACGACGGCGCGCTCCTCAGCCCCGACGGCCTCACCTGCACCCTCGGCTCCCCCGAGAACGTCGAGGCCATGCAATACGTCACCGACCTCTACGACAAGCTCGGCGGGGCACGCCTTGTCGAGGCATTCCGGTCCGGCTTCCAGGGCGGCGAGCTGGATCCCTTCCTCACCGGCCGGGTGGCGATGAAGATCGACGGCAACTGGGTGCTCAACACCATCGGCGTGTTCCGCCGCGAGCTGAACTTCGCCGTGGCGCCCGCCCCGCTGCCCCGCACCCGCCTCGAGGCCGGCAAGCCCTACATCTCCTGGGCCGGCGGCTGGGCGTGGGTGATCCCCAAGGGCGCGCGCCACCCCGACGAGGCCTGGCGCCTCATCCAGTGGCTCGCCAGCGAGGAGGCCGCCATCATCCTCCACGACGCCGTGCGCGAGGCCAACCAGGCCCAGGGCAAGCTCTTCATCCCCGGCCTCAACGCCAACCGCAGGATCACCCAGACCCTTTACCGCCGCTACCTGGCCGAGGACCCCAACGTCGAGCAGAAGTTCCGCGACGCCTACCAGGTGTTCATGAACCTGCTGCCCGAGAGCCGCTACCGGCCCATCACCCCCGTCGGCCAATTCCTCTGGAACCAGCAGGTCCAGGCCATGGAGGCCGCCATCTACCACCGCGGCTCCGTCGCCCAGGTGCTCCAGCGCCACGCCGCCGAGGTCCAGCGCGAGCTCGACCGCGTCCACCGCGCGCCCACGGGGGCACGGGTCAACTGGTCGGTGCCGCTGGCTGCCTACGTCGCGCTCCTGGTCGCCGTGGCGCTGGTGCTCTGGTGGCGCCACCGACGCCAGAGCCGCAGCCGCGGCTACTTCCGCCGCGAGCAGCGGGCGGGCGTGCTCTTCGCTCTCCCCTGGCTCATCGGGTTCATCGTCTTCACCGGCGGCCCCATCGTCTTCTCGTTCCTCATCAGCTTCTGCGAATACGATGTGCTCTCCCCGGGGCGCTGGGTCTGGCTCGACAACTACCGCTACCTCCTCTCCAGCGACCCCGTGTTCTGGAAATCGGTCGCGAACACCTGCTTCATGCTCATCGGCGTGCCGCTCGGCATGGCCGTGAGCCTGGGGCTCGCCATGCTCCTGAACCAGAAGGTCAAGGGCATGTCGGCCTGGCGCACCCTCTTCTACCTCCCGGCCATCATGCCCGGCGTCGCCTCGGCGCTCCTCTGGATGTGGATGTTCCAGCCTACCGACGGCATCCTCAACCGCCTGTTCGACCTCGTCGGGCTGAACTGGCTGCTGAAGCTGATCGGCGTTCAGGTGCCCGTCCTGTGGCTTCAGAGCGAGGCGACGAGCAAGCCGGCCATCATCCTCATGGGGCTCTGGGGCGCGGGGGCGGGCATGATCATCTGGCTCGCCGGCCTCAAGGGCATCCCCGAGCACCTCTACGAGGCCGCCGAGATTGACGGCGCGGGACGCTGGCAGAAATTCCGCCACGTCACCCTCCCCATGCTCACCCCGTACATCTTCTTCAACCTCCTGATGGGCATGATCGGCACCCTCCAGGTCTTCGAGAGCGCCTACATCATGACCAACGGCGGCCCGGTGAACAGCACGCTGTTCTTCGCCCTGCACCTCTTCAACAACGCCTTTCGCTTCTTCCGCATGGGCCAGGCCTGCGCCATGGCCTGGGTCCTTTGCCTCATCGTCCTTGCCATCACCATCGTCCAGCTTCGCACCGCCAGGATGTGGGTGCACTATGAAAGCGAGTGAATCCGCAATCCGTAATTCGGTAACACTTCAGCCGTCTGAAGTTTCTGCCCCCACCGACCTCGCGTCGGTGGAGCAAGGATTGACAACTGCGCAGGGCGTCCCTCACCCCCCATCCCCCTCTCCACTTTGGTGGAGAGGGGGCGAGGGGGTGAGGTGTGGCGCCGTGGTAGTTGGCAAACATCACCCCACCGAGACAAGCTCGGTGGAGGCGAGGACGCGGCGAAGTCATGGCACTTCAGCCGGCTGAAGTGCTACGGGATAAGTAATTCGCAATCCGTAATCCGTAAGCAGAACGGATCTGCCGTGGTTGAGTCGCGTGGCATACGCGGGGTGGCGAGGCGCCTGACGCTCTACGCCCTCCTCATCGGCGGCTCGATCCTCTTTTCGATCCCCTTCGGTTGGCTCCTGCTGTCGAGCTTCAAGCCGAACGAGGAGCAGTACAAGCGCTGGCTGCCACGCACGCCCTCCGCCGCCGTCGCGTCGCCCTACGTCGCGCGCGACGAGTTCGCGGCAGTCTCGCGGCCCCGGCCCTGTCCCGCCTCGCGCTGGGACGAGTTGCAGGCGCCCCTCGTCGAAGACGTCGCTCGCGCGGTGGACGCGGCCAAACTCCCTCCCGCCCCCGTGCCCGAGGCCGACCTCCGCGAGGAGACCATCCAAGGCGTCTTCCTCGGCGCCGCCGAGAACCTCTCCGACGCCGCCTGGTTCGAGTCCATCGAAACCCTCCGCCAGAAGTGGGCCGCCCGGGTCACGCCGCACCTCGTCGCCGAGTGCCGCGACAAGGCCTACAAGCGCCTCCTCATCGGCCCGGTGCGCGCCAGGAGCGTCGAGCAGCACGAGGAGGGCCTCCGGCGCGGCGAGCCGATCTCGGCCCTGTGGCAGGCCGCGGGCGCCGCCCTCACCGAGCAGACGGCCGAGGGCCGCCCCTGCGCGCTCCTCGCCTACGACTTCCGCGAGGCCGACCGCCGCCAGGCCACCCTCTCCGCCGTCTTCCCCGTCGGCTTCCCCGTCGCCAAGCTCAAGAAGCTCGTCCTCAGCATCCGCCCCGACCACTCGTGGAACGCCCTCGACTGCACGCTCGAGGCCGACGGCCAGCGCTGGACCAGCGCCGAGCCCTCCAACGCCGGCAACGACCAGTGGCAGGACATCGTGTGGCAGCTCCCCAGCGACGACGACGCCTCGATGAAGGTCAAGAGCTGGATCGTCCTCGACCCCGCCGGCCCCAGCGACTTCCGCGAGCCGGGCAAGCTCCGCGTCACCCTCACCCTCCGCGTCCGCAGCCGCGCCGCCGCCTGGGGCACCAAGCTGTGGAACAACTTCCGCTGGGCCTTCAAGTACATGCCCTTCTGGCGCTACACCGCCGTCAGCTTCTTCCTGTGCTTCATGAACATCCTGGGCCAGCTCGTGGGCAGCTCGCTCGCCGCCTACGCCTTCGCCCGTCTCCGCTGGCCCGGCCGCGAGTTCTGCTTCCTCCTCGTCCTCGGCACCCTCATGCTCCCCGGCGCCGTCACCATGGTGCCCAGCTTTCTCATCTTCAAGACCCTTGGCTGGTACAACAGCCTCCTCGTCCTCTGGGTGCCCAGCTTCTGCGGCTCCGCCTTCAACATCTTCCTCCTCCGCCAGTTCATGCGCGGCATCCCCAAGGACCTCGAGGACGCGGCGAAGATTGACGGCTGCTCGTTCTTCGGCGTCTACCGCCACGTGGTCCTCCCCAGCATCCGGCCCGCGCTGGCCACCATCGCCATCTTCGCCTTCATGGGCTCCTGGAACAACTTCATGGGCCCGCTCATCTACCTCAACGACCAGTCGAAGTACCCGCTGGCCCTGGGCGTGTTCGGCCTCCAGACCCAGGCCGGCTCGAACTACGGCCTCATCATGGCCGCCAGCGCGCTGATGGCCCTGCCCCTCGTCGTCGTGTTCTTCTTCTGCCAGCGCTACTTCATCCAGGGCATCACCCTCACCGGGATGAAGAATTGACACCCACTGAAACGCCACGACTTCAAGCTCCTCCTCATCGGCGACTGATTGGCGTAGACAACGCGGCGCGGATGTGATACCATCAGGCGAGCGAGACGAAGGAGGGAACGAGATGCTCCGCGGAACCCTGCCCGGCCATCTGATGCTTCGCTCTGCCCTCATCGCACTTGCGTGCCTTGCGTTGGCCGGCTGCGGCTCCGGCGAAGAGGCCACCAAGCCTGGTGCCGAGGCGGAGCCGCGGACATGGATCGTCAATGTGGGCGAAGCCCACGACGCCGTTGCTCAGGCGTCCCTGGCCGATTACGACGAAGCAGTTGCCCGCTGGTGCCGATGCCGGGCATATGAGAAGCTCGCGGTTGCCGAGGAACTCCTTCGGGATCTGGCCAGCAGGGAGTCCGTCATATCACCAGCGGGCGCCCAGAAGGCGGAGGCAGGCAACGACTTGTCGCGTGTTGCCGGCCGCGCCGAGCTTGCGCTCGAGCGCCTCCTGGGCGTTGCGTTGCCGGGTCCACGTCCAGATTCCTCGGCTGAGGACCTGGCTAAGGTGCATGCGGAGGCATCCCGATTGGTGGAGGCATGCCGCAGCGGCATCATGGCTGGCGTGGCTGACCATCCGGTCCCGCCGCAGGAGTTCGAGAGGCTCAAGCGGAAGTACCGTGGCAAGATCGACACCGGCATCTTCATCGCGACCTGGAAGAATACCCAAGCAATGGAGGACCTTCTCGGCGAATGGCCGCCGATCGGCAGGAAGATGGAAGACCTAGTTTCCATCATCGGTGCCAAGGGCGAGCCACGTAAGCGCGAGGATGGCACGGATGTGGTGAGATACATCATCCGCGAGGACTTGAATGGCGCCGGTTTCTCCTTCGGCGTGCAGGACGGCATTATCCGCTCGGTCTCGCGATGGGGGCTTGAGTGAGACTACGCCTCGGAGAGCAGGGCCGGGGCGACGGTCCTGCCCGTGCCTGGAGAGATGCCACCTGTCGTGGCCCGGGGGCAGAGGAGTGATAGGGTGACCGACATTGCCCGCACGGCCCTCGTGGCTGCGCGTGCTCTTTGGGCGCTGTGCTTCCTAGCCGGCGGCGTGTGCGAGGCCGCCGAGTTTACCCCGCTCGAACGCGGTACTGCGCTCCTGAGAGAGCCCGAAGCGTACGCGCGCCTTCAAGGCGTCGAGGCATTGGAGAAGTCGAAGGACAGGCGTGCCCTGGACCACCTGATCCGCGCCTTGAGCGACCCAACCTGGGCCGTCCGCCTGAGAGCGGCTGAGGCGCTGGGGAAGGTGGGCGACGCACGGGCCGTCGAACCGTTGATCCGCTGTGTGGAGGAGGGCAACGCGGACATGCGCAAGACCGCCCTCGATGCGCTCGTGAAGCTCGGCGAGCCCGCGGTCGAGCCGCTTGTCGCCTGCCTGAGGGATCCCGACCCGATGGTCCGCCAGAGGGCGGCCGAGACTCTGCCGAAGTTGAGCTGGGGGGAGGCAGACGACGTACAGCGAGCCGCGATCCTGTTGGCCAAGGAGGACTGGCGCGCTCTGGATGGCCTCGGCGTGTCCGCGGTGGAGCCTCTCGTTGGCTGGTTGGGAAGCAGCAATCCTATGGACCGCCACAGGGCCGCTCAGCGGCTGGGAAGCCTGAGGGACCCGAGAGCCGTCGAGCCTCTGATTGCCTGCCTGAGCGGCGACGACGCCGGGTTGCGCAAGCTGGCCGCGGAGGCGCTTGGCAAGCTTGGGGACGCACGGGCGGTCGAGCCCCTGATCCGCTGCCTGAGGGATCGCGATCAATACGTTAGCAGGGTAGCGCCGGCTGCGCTGGGGGACCTGGCTGACGCGCGCGCCGTCATTCCATTGATCGAGTGCCTGAAGAGCGATGACGTCTATGTCCGCCTGGCAGCCGCTAAGGCACTGGGGAAGCTGGGTGACGCGCGGGCCATGCAGCCGTTGAGCCATTGCCTCAGAGATGATGACGAAAGCGTGCGTAAAGCTGCGGCCACTGCGCTCGACAAACTCCGCAAGCAGCCCGGCAAGAGGTGAGCGGGGCCGCCTTGGTCGGCTAGCGCTGCCTGGGCGAGGGGTGCGTGTAATCTCCTTCGGTCGGAAAAGCCAGTTGCGCGATACTATCGCGGGCACCCCCAATCCCGCAGCTGACCCAACGCCCGCAGGGCGTGGCGGAGTAAAGCCCACGGCGATGCTTTGGG
>Ga0307378_10007417_pt1 | contig 14779 bp, 10 predicted proteins | sample UN1MG_FD_202238 | JGI IMG/M metagenome (GOLD analysis project Ga0307378, IMG submission 202238) | Soil microbial communities from Risofladan, Vaasa, Finland - UN-1 | ecosystem: Environmental > Terrestrial > Soil > Coastal area > Acid sulfate soil | place: Finland: Risofladan, Vaasa | collected...
AAGAAGAATGCTACTTTTTCTCTTAGTACCTCACTAAAGTGTACACTAACAAAGAAAAGGATTATCCCTTTTTAATTGATATCTTGATTTAATAAGCCTAAGATAGGATGTAACAATTAATCTATAAAATGTTTTAGGATGGTAATTAATGAATAAAACTACGGTCAGAGAATTATATAACAAAATATCTAAAAAGATTTTACATACACAAATATTAGATGATATTTCTTTAGATAAAGAGTTTGTTAGAAAATATATTGAAGATCCTCTATTTTTAAAACAATTGTCATCTATGGTAAAAAAGAAAGATTATAGCTGTCAGGCAGTATATTTTTTATGTCAGCATATCCTTGTCGATATAGACAAAAAACATAATTCTACTAATTGGCTTTATCAGGTATTTCAGTTTGCCCTCTCTAAATCTTTCCCTGAAGCAGTAGATCTATCTGTTAAAGATATTTCCGATAATTGCCGAAAAGCTTTCTTGCTTTATTTAGAATTTTTAAGAGTAATTTCGAAGTTCCAAAAGTTGTCCGGTGATCCTACTTTTCATGGCAAATATGCCCTTAATTTCTTAACTTCTGAAGAAAAAAACAAACTGGAGAATCCTGCTGAATATAAAAGATTTTTAAAAGCATTTAATGATGAGTATATTTATGAGATGATGAAATTAAGCCAGGAAGTTTTAAAGTTCAATACTCTTGACCATATATGCGGGGTAAATTGGATTGCTTTGTTTATCGGCAGGCAGTTATATATTCTGGGTCTTCCTGTTGATTTGGGGAGGATTTCCGGAGCAGCAGCAGGACATGATATCGGAAAATATGGATGCAAGGATATCGAGGTAGAAAGGACTCCCTATTTACATTATTACTATACTGATATGTGGTTTGAAAAACATAATATCCCTTATGTTGGACATATTGCAGTTAATCACTCTGTTTGGGATTTAGAATTAGAAAATTTACCCTTAGAATCACTTATATTAATTTATTCTGATTTTCGGGTTAAAAATACGAATAACGGTCTCAAAGAGGAGATGAGGATATTTAGTTTAAAAGATTCTTTTCAAGTAATTTTAGGCAAACTGGATAATGTTGATGAGAAAAAAAGAAAAAGATATTACCGGGTTTATGAGAAATTAAAAGACTTTGAAGATTATATGATAAATTTAGGGGTAAATGTAGATGTAGAGAATAAAGAGATAAGTTCTTGTAAAAAAGATAGAAAACCGTATTATCCTCTCATGCATGGTCAAAAAGTTATCCAAAATATAAAATTTCTTTCTATAGAACATAATATAGATTTAATGCACGAGCTTCGAGATGAATCTTCTCTTAATTCACTTTTAGAATTAGCCCGAAGCGAAAAAGATTGGAACAATCTACGGGAATATCTACAAATATTTAATGAATATTCCACCTATTTGACTCAAAAACAGAAGATGATTAACTTGAGATATTTATACGAACAATTAACTCATCCGGAAGATGAAATAAGAAGGAGAAGTGCAAAACTTATCGGTTTATTGATTGCCAGCTTTGACGAAGATTACCGCAAAGAGATTCCTCAGAATGTTACCCTAAAACCTCCCGCGATTACCAGCGTTAATTTATTGGAAAGATATTTAAAATATTTTTTACAGCCAGACCATAAAAAGATTGCTCTTCATCAATCTCGAATTATTAATAGCACTGAGGATATGATTTCTTCTCTTTTTTCTAACTGTCGCAATAACCATCAGGTAAACGATTATAGAAAAAGTATTTTAAAACACTATAAAAAAGACCAGTATACCGATGAAGAAATTCAACTGTGTTTGATAAAAGCCGCCAAACATATATCAATCTGTTCAGATGAAAGATCCGTAAAGGTATTATTTGATTATATTATAAAGATGTTAAAGAAAGAGAATCACAATCTTAGACTTACTGCTTTAGAGGTAGTCTACGATTTAATACCCCAAACTGATAAAAAATTTAGATTTATAAATAACTTAAGAATATTATTTGCTCGTAATATTTTTGCCTCAGAGCTTCCTGCTGAAAATTATTTAAATATGAAGATAGTTGAATTATTAGGTTTGGATGAAAACATTGTAAAAAGGTATATCGAATTTTATCGAAGAGATATAGAAAAGATACAGTATATATTTCTAAGCAACCTTAAAACTTCAACCAGTGGAATAATTAAAAAAATTCAGATAGAACTTTTGTTCGAACATACCTTAAAAAGCAAACAGGAAGAAATCTATACCGCTTTGCATTTTTGCAATATTTTAAAAGTTAGCGGCATAGAAGATATTAGAAATTTGGCTGGTAAAGCCTTGGTAAATTTAATGCCTTCCTTATCTTTTCAACAGAGGAACGATATAGCCATTGAATTGTTACGGGCTTTAGAAATGGAAGATTATCAATTTACTAAATATATTCCTTACTATCTGGGTCAATTAATACTCTATCTTACACCTAATGAGTTAGAGGAACTTATTGATGATTTAATAGAAAAAATCAAACAGTCAGATCCCAGATTAAGCTCATTAATGCTTAGGACCGTGGGTATCGCCATCGCTAATTATCCTAGATACCGAGAAAGATTTTCAGAAAAAGAGGAATCATTCGAAAACAGACTTAGCAAGATGATAGGTATCCTTTTGAATGGTTTTGTACACTATAATTTAAAGGTTAAACAGGCTGCATTTAGAGTTATCGGTAAGGAAATATTTGGCTCAAGACATCTTAACCTGGAAGAAAAAAACCACATATTTCAACTTATTGCTAAAAAAATACTTACTCTATTAACTCCTGTAACTAAAGAAGGTCTGATGTTTTTAATAAATTGTACCGGACTTAATTATATGTATAAATTTATCTCTGATTATAATTTTTTCAAAGGGAGCATCAACCTTGAAATCCCAGACAAAATAGCTTTCTTTCCAGGAGCTTTTGACCCATTTTCTTTAAGCCACAAAGGGATTGTAAAAGCAATAGAAGCACTTGGATTTGAAATATATTTAGCAGTTGATGAATTTTCTTGGTCTAAAAGAACTCAGCCACACCTCTTCAGAAAAAATATAATAAATATTTCTATTGCCGATGAACTTAATCTATATTTATATCCTGAAGATTTGCCGGTTAATATTGCCAACCCAGATGATTTAAGGGCTTTGAGGGAAAATTTCTCCTTTTCCGAGGTTTACATTGTAGTAGGCAGTGATGTCATATTAAATGCTTCTGCTTACCAAAAAAATAAGAGAAAAAATTTCATATATACTTTTTCTCATATTATTTTTGATAGAAAGACCCCGCATATTACAGATGAGAAAGAAGAAGGGATTCAAGAAGCTATTAAAGAAATAAAGGGAGAGACGATAAGACTTAATCTTACACCTTGTTATGAAGAAATAAGTTCAACTCAGATAAGAAATAATATAGATGAAAATAGAGATATTTCCAGACTTATTGATCCTTTAGCTCAGAAATATATTTACGAAAATAGTTTATACCAAAGAGAACCACAATATAAGAGTGTGGTACAGACTATCTCTATCGATGCACAGATAATTGAAAATATTACCTCGGATTTATTAGAAGAACTTTGCCAGAAAATATTTTCTAAATATAATAAAAATGAAGCATCTAAAAAGTTGGTTGAGTTTACTCATAAATTAAATCCGAGAATTTTACTATTACGTGATGTCTGCCATAATGGAATGATATTAGGTTTTTCAGCCTTTCATTGGGTTCGTTCAAACATTCTTTTTCAAGAGTTTAAGGACAACTTGATATCTGAATATATCCGGGAAAATGCAATTGGCCGCACGATAGTTATTGATGGTATTTTTATCATAAGCGATATGGAAAATAAATCAGAACTTGAAAACCTTGAGCAGGTTATTCTTACCGAAACCCTTTCTTTTTGTATAGAGAAAGATTACAATTATACAATATTTAGGAATGTATTAAATGATTATCCTTTAACTTCTTTAAACGAGAACTTAGAACTTATGGGATTTTCTCGCTTGCCCTTCAGTGACAAAGATAATCCGGTATTTGTAGTGGATATGAGTAAACCCTGTATAGTCAATCTGGATACTGAGACAATTATAAAGGAACCTTTCTGCCAAAATTTAAGCATTAAAAAATCAGTTATATTGTCTCGTAAACGATTATTAAAATCATTTACTACTTTTTATCCCGGGAATGTTGTTTTACCATTTAATATAAATTTAATCAATCAGACTATCGTAAAGAAAATTTGCAAGATAAACGATGTTCCGACAAAGCCTTTAACCGTTCGAGCTTTAGGAGGGTCAATGTGTGTGCCCTTCGGAAAGATACTACATAAGATGGTAGTACCCAACACGGTAACTAAATCTCTCCATACGGAAAAAATTTTTGCTTCTAATATGAAAAGTTTTGAAATTGATGCCTTCCCTCATTATATGAGTTTGGAAAATCAGGTTAAAATAATTCATTCATTTGATATGCCCGTAATTCTTATTGATGACTATTTGCATAAAGGTTATAGAATAAAGACCCTTGAGCCCCTGTTTAAAAAATATGATATTAAAATTAAAAAAATAATTGTGGGAGCACTATCTGGTAGTGGAAAAGAGATAGCAACACTATTAAATAGAGATGTTGATTGTGCCCATTTTATTCCCAATCTTAGATTATGGTTTAATGAGAGTGAATTGTATCCTTTTATTGGCGGGGACGCATTAAGGAGGAAAATAAGGACTCAGGGAAATTTAGTTAGATCTATTAATCAGATACTACCCTATACTTTCCCTTCATTTATTAAAAATATTTCTGCAAAAACCATCTATAATTTTTCCGAAATTTGTATTGAAAATGCCTTAACTATATTAGAAGCTCTGGAAAATGAATACCAGGTAATTCAACAAAGAAAATTAACTCTTGACCATTTAGGAGAAGTAATTATTTATCCCCGATATCCTGACCAAGGAGAAGATATAGAGTATAAATTAAATCTTAGTCCTTCTCATTATTTAGGAAATAGCCTTGAACTTTTACGACGAACCAAAGGAATGGCAGACAGGAGAATGTGAAGCGGGAAGAAGACAGTAATAGTATCGAGTATATAGTATATAGTGAAGAAAATAGAAGACAAAATTCAGAATAAAATCTTGTCTCGTATCTCGTGAATCGTATCTTGCAAAGAAGAATTCAGGAGTCAGAATTCAGGAGTCAGAAGATTATTAGCGGAGGGTGTTTTGGAGGTAGGGGTTCGATTCATCGAACCCGTTTTGGGGCGGATAAATCCGCCCCCTACAGGATAAATATGAAAATACATAATTTTTATTTCCTCTCCCCTGGAGGGAGAGGGTTAGGGTAAGGGGGAAAAAATTAAAGATGTTTTTCTATAAACTAAAAGGTAAAATACTAATTTCCCAATCGGAATATAGTGAATTAAATAGAATATCCGAAAACGAAGCTAAAGAGAGCAAAGAAATAATTTATGTAATTAACCGGATAAACCCCTTAAAATCCAGAAGATATTTTAGTATTACTGATCCATCCCTAATCTTTTTAAAAGAAGAGGGTGTCCACCTACTGCAAAAATCCAAGAAGATTGATTATGATTTACCTTTATGGCTTAATGAAAGAATAAAAGAAAAAAAAGTGAGTTCACTTAATATCGAATATCCTAACTGGCAAGATGTGTTAACTTATAAATTTCCTTCCCGGTGGAAAGTTAATATTGTAGGATTGGGTGATGTAGGAGGGCTTCTCCTTACCGGTTTGAGATTATTGGCAGGAAATTGTGTTGAATCTATCGGAATATATGATAAAAATATAAACGCGATAAAAAGATGGGAACTAGAGGCAAATCAGATATTTTGTCCTTTTACTACTCAGAAATTTCCTGAAGTTTACCAGTTAAGAGAAGAGAATATTTTTGATTGTGACATGTTTATATTTTGTGCAACTGTAGGAGTTCCTTCTTTGGAAGAAGAACAAGAAGATGTGAGAATGAAGCAGTTCAAAGGAAATTCTAAGATAATTTCTGATTATGCCCGAAAAGCCCGAAAAAAATCGTTTAAGGGGATATTTGCAATTATCTCAGACCCGGTAGACTTATTGTGCAAAGTTGTTTTTCTGGCCGGTAATAAAAATACAAGTGGAGAGTTTGATTTTAAAGGATTGGCAGCAGACCAGATAAGAGGTTATGGATTAGGGGTGATGCATGCCCGGGCAGTCTATTATTCAAAACAAAATACTGAAACTGCTAAATATAATCGAGAAGGCAGAGCCTTTGGTCCTCATGGTCAGAGTTTGGTAATTGTCAACAGCTTAAAAAAATATGACGAAAGTCTTTCAGAGATGCTCACCGATCAAACTGTAAAAGCAAACTTAGAAGTAAGGAAGACCGATTTTAAACCTTATGTAGCTCCTGCCTTATCTTCCGGGAGCTATCCCCTTATTGCCACCATGAGCGGGAAATGGCATTATAGTGCAACCTTTATGGGAGGGGTATTTATGGGAGCGAAAAATAGATTGCTTAAATCAGGAACTGAAATTGAAAGGTTAGACCTTCCGATTAACTTAATAGAGAAAATTAAAGAAAGTTATAAGGATTTGGGCAATATCTTATAAACAATATCTCGATAGAGGGAATTATTTTATGGAAAATATTTATTTGATTATGCCGGGAAAAATATCGGATAGTTTTGCTGAGATTGTAAAAATAGCCACAGAAAATTGTCAATTAACAATTATAAAGAATATTAAGAATTTTCCTATTGATTTACGAAATAAAAAGATTATATTTGCTATTGAATTAGATGAATGCGGATTTAATATTCCTCTATTTGAAATGCTTTTAAAATTAAAGGAAAGAGGAGATGATTCCCTTTTAGATTCAAGAGCCGTAATTATTATTCAAAGTTCGAGTGAGTTATTTACCAAGAGCACCGCTCAAAAGATAGTTTTTTTAACCAATCAGATGGGATGTAGATTTCCCGGTCATCCAGCTGTAGAAGCCACTCATAATCTTGATAATTTTCTTACCTGGCAAAAAACATATAACCTGCCTCTTGTAGAGATTTACCAAGAACAGGCTAAAGAATTAGTAGAAAAATTAACGGAGGAGAACTTAAAATTAATTAATAGACCGAAGATACTTGTACTGCATTCGAGTTTGTTTAAGACATCTAATACTCTTATGCTTTGGAAAATGGTAAAAGAAAGCCTTAGCGAAGAAGATATAAGAGAATTCCACGTAGAAAATGGAACCGTGGTAGACTGCAGGGGGTGTTCTTATAAAACCTGCATTCATAATAGTGAAGAAAAAAGCTGTTTTTATGGGGGGATTATGGTAAAAGAAATTCTTCCCGCAATAGAAGGGGCTGATTGCATAATCTGGCTATGCCCCAATTATAATGATGCAATATCCGCAAAGCTTATGGCGGTTATTAACAGAATGACTGTGCTTTATAAGAGGGTGGAATTTAGGGATAAAACTCTATTTTCCATTGTTGTTTCCGGAAATTCAGGGAGTGATTGTGTAGTTAAACAGTTAATAGGGGCTTTAAATATTAACAAAGGGTTCAGACTGCCTCCTTATTTTGCTTTAACAGCTACTGCCAATGACCCAAGGTCAATAATGAATGTCTTGGGGATAGATCAAAAAGCAAAAAAATTTGCTGAAAACATAAAAAGAGAAATCAAAAAATAAAATAAAGAGATTTAATTTATATTATGCAGAAAAGAGATATTAAAAATTTTACCTTAAATGAACTTCAAGAAGAGGTTAAAAATTTAGGGGCTGAAAAATATAGAGCAACTCAATTATTTGATTTTCTTTACAAAAAAGGCATGGAAAACTTCAAGGATATGCTGAGTCTTCCAACATCATTTAGAGATTTACTTCAAAAATATTTTTACATAAGTAAGATAGGGTTGGAAAATTTAGCTAAATCAAAAGACCAAACCGAAAAATATTTATTTAAGTTAGAAGATGGAAATTTAATAGAAAGTGTTCTTATATTTTCTAGTAAAAGAGTGACTGAATGTATATCTTCTCAAATTGGTTGTAAATATAACTGTTTGTTTTGTGAAAGCGGTAAGAAAGGTTTTACCCGAGACCTTACAGTTAGCGAGATTTTAAACCAAGTTTTATTTGTAAAGAAAAAGATTGGATCTAATCTCAATAATATTGTATTTATGGGTATTGGTGAGGCCTTAGATAATTACGGTAATGTTGTAAAAGCCATTTGTATATTGAATTCTAAAGATGCTTTCAATATTGGAGCAAGAAGGATTACCATTTCTACCTGTGGGGTGATACCGGCTATAAAAAGGTTACAAGAACGTAATTGGCAAATAGAGTTATCAGTTTCTCTGCATGCTCCGGAAAATAAATTAAGGTCTTATCTAATGCCGGTAAATAATATGTACCCTTTACCCGATCTAATAGAAACATGCAAGAATTATGCGGAAAAAACTAAAAGGCAGATTACTTTTGAATATATTTTAATTAAAGGAGTGAATGATTCACTAAATTATGCAGATAAATTAGTTAAACTGATTGGTGGATTTAATTCTAAAGTAAATTTAATTACCTTTAATCCTGCGCCCGATTCCTTACTGCAGGCACCCGGTATTTCTCAAGTCAAATCCTTTAAAAATAAGCTGGCAGCCAGGGGAATTCCAACCACTATAAGAATATCAAAAGGTGATGATATCTCTGCTGCCTGTGGACAGCTAAAGAGCCTGCACCTAAAATAAGTGTAAAAATGTTAATTATACTAATTCTGCTCTACGCTAATCCTTCCCGTATATTTCCCCTCACCTAAACGCTATACGCTCTACGCTCTACGCTATACTTCACGATATACGATTTTTTCTTGACTTTATAAACATATCTGATATACTTTTAACGAAGGTAATGTTGGCTAACGGGCCCATAGCTCAGCTGGCAGAGCAACCGGCTCATAACCGGTCGGTCCCTGGTTCGAATCCAGGTGGGCCCACCAAAAAATTGATAATTATTAATTTTAATAATAATGTGGACAGTGTAAGATTTATGAAAAAGTATAAAAATATGAAAATACCAGAATTTTATCAAAACCTTACTTCTTTTATATAAGAAGTAAGGTTTTTTTGTTTTAATAAGCTTTACAACTGTGAAAAGAGGAGGAATAAGTCATTGATAGAAGAAGAATATGCTATCCTTTTAGAATTACAGAAATTCGATATTGATATTGATGAGGAAGAAAAAAAGAAGAGAAGTTTGCCTTTAATGATAGAAGGGATTGCAAAAGAAATTCAGGGGCTGAAAGATAGTTTAAGAAATAAAAATGAAAATTATAAGAATTTACAGATTAAATTAAAAAGAAAAGAATTGGATCTAGCTGAAAAATCTAATAAAATTAATAAACATCAGGAAGACTTATACGGAGGGAAAATATCTGATATCAAGGAGCTTAAGCAGATACAAAAGGTAGTAGCCAATTATAAAGAAGAAAAAGATAGTATTGAAGAAGATGTTTTAGATTTAATGGAAGAGATGGAAGACCTTGATAAATCGATCGATCATATCGACGAAGATTTGAAAATGAAAGAGAAAGAGTTTAAAAAACGCAAAGAAGAAATAGATTTAGCAAGGTCAGTAATTAAAAAGAATATGAATTCTTTAAATATTAAAAGGGAAGAGATATTCAGTAAAATTACCGATGACCGTCTTTTGAAAGAATATGAACTTTTAAGAAAAGAGAAGGGCGGAAAAGCCATTATGGAAGTTGATGGTTCTATATGTCCAGGCTGTTATCTTGACCTTCCCAGTGATGTTATTTATCAATTAGAAAAGAATCGAAAGATAATAATTTGTCCTAATTGCAGCCGAATTCTAATTTGGAAAGATTAACTGTTAGTGTAAGCTTTAGTGGGATAATTAGACAAAGAAAAGAATATTTATTGCTTTATTTTTTTCTACTTTCTTTTTTCTTTACTGTTATATGCTGATTCAATTTTTTAAATCTTAAGCTCTTTCTTTTTCTTAACGCGATACTCGATACTATATACTCGATACTTTCTTTTAAGTTAATTGACTTTATTGTATTAAAATGGTATTTTAAAATTGAAAAAAAGAATATTTGATAAGTAGATCAGGTAATCGCGGAAGAAATGCTATTTCTTTCGAGGAAAGTCCGAGCTCCACAGGGCAGAGTGCTGGGTAACCCCCAGTGAGGGTAACCTTAAGGAAAGTGCTACAGAAAATACACAGCTGGGCACTCAATTTTGAGTACTCAGTAAAGGTGAAAAGGCAGGGTAAGAGCCTACCAGTTGTTAGGTGACTAATAAGCTTAGTAAACCCCACTCGGAGCAAGACCAAATAGGAAGAGCTGTGGTGGCCCGCTGAATCTTCGGGTAGGTCGCTAGAGGTGTAAGGTAACTTACATCCCAGATAGATGATTACCACCCTTATAATTTAATAAGGGGACAGAACTCGGCTTATACGATCTACTTATCAAAATAAATAGATATAAAGACATACAATAAAACATTTTATTGTATGTCTTTTTTTTATTCTATCTTCCCCAAGATATTCATCGTGAAAATTAACTTAATCATTGAAGAGTCTCCTTCCGCGAGGAAGGGAATGAGGATGCCCTTCTATTTTCCCCAAAAATACGCTGAGAAATAGTGTATCTATCATAGAAAAGACGCTAAATATGTGGTATTTCTAATTTTATTAAAAAAAATTAAATTATTTTCAAAAAAAAAGAGGATTTTTCGAAAATATGTAGTATAGTATATACAGTGGAACAAAGTGGAGTAAAGTGGAGGACAAATATAAAGGAGATTTTATGTTTTTAGGACAGTATGAGCACACTATCGATGAAAAGGGAAGATTGATTGTGCCGGCAAAATACCGAGAATCTTTAGGCGATAATTTTATTATCACTTTCGGTCTTGATACTTGTCTTTTTGTATATCCTCTGGAAGAATGGAAAAATTTATCTGAAAAAATGAAGCTGCTCCCCTTGGGACAGAGAGATGCCCGAGCATTTAAGAGAATATTATTTTCTCGAGCTACCGATTGCACCATAGATAATCAAGGTAGAGTCATTATTATGAAATATTTGAGAGATTATGCCCGGATTAATAAAGAAATTATGGTTATCGGGGTTTTAGATAGGATAGAGATCTGGAGTAAAGATGTATGGCAAAAATACTTTAAAGAAGTTGAAAGTTCATATGAAGATATTGCCGAAAGAATATACGAACAAGAAGGGTAATCTATGGCAAATTCCTTTCACATTCCTGTGTTAACAAAAGAGATCTTAAATTATTTAAACTTAAAGAAAGGAGGTGTTTATATCGATTGCACATTAGGGGGTGGAGGGCACTCCAAAGCTATTTTGGAAAAAATTTATCCCCATGGTTTATTAATCGGCATCGACCAGGATATAGAGGCAATTGAAACAGCAAAAGAAGAACTAAAAAGTTATATCGATAAAGTAAAATTAGTTAAAGGTAATTTCAAAGATTTAGAAGGGATTCTATCAGACTTAAAGATTGAAGCAGTTTCGGGGATAGTCTTTGATTTAGGAGTGTCCTTCCACCAATTAAAAGAGAAAGAACGAGGATTCAGTTTTAAAGAAGACAGCCATTTAGATATGCGGATGGACCTAACCCAAAAATTTAACGCTGATATCCTAATAAATAGTTATTCGGAAAAAGATTTAGCTGAAATATTTGAAAAATACGGAGAAGAACGGTTTTCCAAGAGAATTGCCCGCATAATTGTAACAGAACGAAAAAAGAAAACCATTACTACAACCAAGCAGTTAGCTGATTTAGTAATAAGGTCTCTTTCCAGGACTAAAAAGAGGCACACCTGGAGAATACATCCCGCAACCAGGGTATTTCAGGCTATCAGGATTGAAGTAAACCAGGAACTTAAGGCTTTAGAAAAGGGGCTGAATCAGGCCATTAGAGTGTTGGAGGATAAGGGAAGGATATGTGTTATTTCCTACCATTCACTAGAGGATAGGATAGTTAAACACCTATTTAAGGAAGCAGAAAGAGAAGGAAAAGAGCAAAAGAATTACGGATTGAAAATTGTAACTAAAAAACCAATTAGACCTTCTTCGGAGGAAGTAAGAGATAATCCTAAAGCAAGAAGCGCTAAATTGAGAGTGGCAGAGAAAATAATGTTTACAACAATATAATAAAGGGGTGATAAAATATGAGGGGGAGCAGTGCTATAGCTACCGGTAATTACGAAAGTAAGAATGCTTTAATCGTTTTTGGGTCGTTTTTAATTATAGTAATTCTTGTCACTTCTATAGTAATTTTTTATATTTCTGATAACATTGTATTAACTGAGTTGGGATATAAATTAATAAAATTAGAAAATGAAAAAATAGCCTTAGAGGAAGAAAATAAAAAACTTGAACTTACCGTAGAGACTCTTTCTGCCTTAGATAGAATTGAAAAAATTGCCTATAATCAATTGGGAATGATTAGACCAAAAGAAGTAAAGTTTATTGCTTTAAACCCCGTTGCTATGATTAATTCCGTAAATGATATCAGGACAATCAGTAACAATTATGAAGAGGAAAAGAATTTTTGGGCTAGTTTTGACCTAAATAAGATAAATGACTTGATTTCAGGGATATTAAAATAATATACTTGTAGCAGCAAAAGTTAAAGAGGGCGGAGATAGTTGTTGCTTTCCAAAGAGAAAAAAGAACGTATTATTTTTTTACTTATAATATTCATAATTCTTTATTTTTCATTAATTTATAGATTATATAACATTCAGGTTATTCAGACTAATAAATTTAAAGAAATTGCCCAACAAGAACATCTCACTTCTTTTTCCATTGAGGGCGAACGAGGTAATATCTATGATAGAAATTATAAAAAATTAGCCGTGAATATTAATGATCAATCTTTATTTGCTATTCCTCCTAAAGTTGAAAATCCTCAAGAAACTGCCCGAAAAATATCTTCAATTTTGAATTTGAAAACAAAAGATGTACTGGAAAAATTAAACCAGAAAAAATCTTTTGTGTGGATAAAAAGGAAGTTAAAAGAAACAGAAGTTGCAGAGATTATAAAACTAAATTTAGAAGGATTAGATTTCTTAGATGAGAACAAAAGATATTACCCTAAGAATTATTTAGCTTCTAATTTAATGGGATTTGTGGGAATAGACAATCAAGGCCTGGAAGGTTTGGAATCATTTTTTGATAAAGAACTAAAGGGTTTGCCTGGTTTAGCAATTTTAGAGAGAGATGCTATAGGCGGCAAGGTACCTCTAAGCATTAAAGAACCAAATGCTCATAAAGATGGACATTCAATTGTATTGACTATTGATGAAGTTATCCAATATATCACTGAAGAAGCTTTGGACAAAGCTTTTCAAGAATCTAAAGCCAAAGCAGGAATTGCTATTGTAGTAGAACCCAAAACCGGAGAAATTTTAGCAATGGCAGTAAAACCTTCCTATGACCCCAATTATTTTAATGAATACCCTCGTGATCTTTGGAGGAATAGAGCAGTAACTGATGCCTATGAGCCGGGATCGACCTTTAAAGTTATTACCATAGCTACAGCCCTGGAAGAAAGAGTAGTTAAATTAAATGATCAATTTTATTGTAATGGGTGGATAAAATATAATGGGAATATTTTTCACGATATATACCAACATGGTCCTCAAGATCTTACCGATATAGTAAAAAATTCCTGTAATATAGGAGTAATTCAAACCGGGACAAGATTAGATGAAAAAGTATTTGAAAAGTCGATTAGAAGATTCGGGTTTGGGACATTAACTGAAATAAGTTTACCCGGTGAAATAAATGGCTTGGTAAGAAGCACAAAGGATTGGTCAAAAATTTCCCTGGCTTCCTTATCTATAGGTCAAGAAATTTCTGTAACTCCCATTCAGTTGATAATGGCTATATCGGCTATAGCTAACCGAGGGACTTTGATGAAACCGATGGTAGTAAAGGAAATAATAGATTCTGCGCAAAAGAAGATTAAAATATTTAAACCAAAGCCAGTAAGACAGGTAGTATCGGTTGATACTGCTTTAACTATGACCAAAATATTAGAACAAGTAGTGAATGATGGAACTGGTACAAGGGCTAAGCTTGTAGGATACCAGGCAGCAGGGAAAACCGGGACTTCTCAAAAATTTGATTTTTCTACCGGTAAATATTCTGAAGATAAATACAGCTCCTGGTTTGTGGGTTATGTTCCTACAGATAATCCTAAGATATCCATCTTAGTTTTATTAGATGAACCCAAGGGGAGTTATTACGGTGGAACAGTAGCCGCTCCGGTTTTCCAGGAGATTGCTTCCAAGGTTCTTCCTTACTTGTCGGTTCCAACGAATGAAAAATAGTATCGAGTATCGAGTATATAGTATATGGTAAAGAAGGGCTGGCGTAGGGCGGGTAGTAAAGAAAAGAGAAGATAGGTACCAGAATTTAGAAGCCAGAATAAGATAGTATACAGTATTTAGTATAGAGCAAAATACAGTAATAAGTGATGAGTAATGGGTGACAAGTAATAAGTTTCGAGTTGTAAGTTTCAAGTTTGAAAAATAGTAGGGTACAATTCATTGTACCCCTCCACCTGAATCCTGATTTCTTTAACGCGATAAGCAATATGAGATTACATTGAAACGCAATAGGCAATACGATATACTATATACGAGATTTAACTAGAGGACAGGCGTCTTATCTTTCATACTATACGCTAAACGCTATACGCTAAACGCTATTTATAAT
>Ga0307378_10007418_pt1 | contig 14777 bp, 18 predicted proteins | sample UN1MG_FD_202238 | JGI IMG/M metagenome (GOLD analysis project Ga0307378, IMG submission 202238) | Soil microbial communities from Risofladan, Vaasa, Finland - UN-1 | ecosystem: Environmental > Terrestrial > Soil > Coastal area > Acid sulfate soil | place: Finland: Risofladan, Vaasa | collected...
GTCGGGAGTTGCTGTTGTGGACCAAGCCATATTTTATGTGCCTAAACGGTTAGTTGACCGTGTTATTTATCCAATATAGTGCTATAATGTCAACGGGTCTACTTATCACTCGTTTGCACCTGCTAATAATGGAGAGAATGCATTGGAAGGGGTGTTCCTACCATACCGCCCTTTGGGGGCACTGATACGTCCAGTTTCCGGCCCACCAGACTTGTTAATAGCATTTAGGGTATCGGTACGTGCCACATTTCCTGCAATGGTCAATTGAATTAATTGATCCAATTGATTTGTTTGTTTTACTAATTCGGCGTTGGATGGTGTATTCAACGGAGTGACTGTGGAACTGGTTACCTCTGATGGCGCAACAGTAGCCATGTCACCGGCTGTCGCTGGTGCAACACCTTTGACTGGTGATAGTCCATTTTTTCTGGCAAGGGCGGATTTAGCTCTCGATTCTTCCTCAGCGAGCTTCATATCCTTATACTTGTTCTGGGCATCGATTCGCTCTTGGGCGCTATCACTACCGAATAATGCTGCTACACGATCTATTCCACCAAACACACCATTACCTAATGTTTCCATTACATTGGGCGCGATTGAGTTCAATGCGTCATTTATATCAGAACGTGAGCCACCGGGTTCGAAGGCCGAAGTGATAGCCTGCCCCCCTTGCCATATTCCAACTCCGGCTGCTACGGCTGCGGCGACAGTCGAGGCACCAATTCCAGTTAACGCTGCTCCGCCTGCGGTCTTGGCGGCGTTGCCCAGTCCCTTGGCTTTGTTCCATAATCCCTTACCGGCCTTTCCTGCGGTGTCAGCCATGCCCCCACCGGTTATCCCCTTCCGACTGAGGGTATTCCAGATAACTGCTCCGGTATTAGCAGTAAGTGCCAACACTAGATCGCCAGTGGCACCAAAGTTATTGGCCATAAATTCTCTGACATCGTTATATGTCGAGGCTATCGTGGCTCCAATTTTCCCCGAGGTTGAATCGGCCTGTCTCTTCGCGGCTGCTTCTACGTCTGCATAGCTGCTATCATCGCCACGCGCTTGTGCATCCTGTCTAAGAGTTGCAAGCTGTTGCAATTCGGGGTAAGCAGCTAAAATGCCACCAGCGCCCATCGAGCCACCCATTTCAACATTCTTAAGTTGTTTTCCGAGTTCGGTTATGTTATCAGAACTTTCGGCGGTACCGAGTACAAATTGGTTCACAGCCTCTTCTAATAATTGAGTATTGTTCCCTTGTGATGCGAACACCGCATTAGAATCGTTTTTCTTCATCCACTGACCAATACTACCCGCCGTGATGATCTCGGTTATGGTGTCTACCATCGCTCCCTGACCACCGTCTCTCAATCTCTTCGCACTCATACCGGCCTTCGCCCCTTCTCCTTCTTTGAGGAGCCCAAGAGCTTCAAGGGTGTTATATGTTTTGGCTTCTTCCTTGTATAGCTTCATAACCTCCTTAACAGTCTGACCTGTTTGGTAGGAAATCTCTTGAAGGAATTGTAATTGTGATCGGGACGCCTGTGATTGGAGAATGGTACCGGTTTCTGATTTAATTCCGGCACGCTTTTGCGATTCAAGCAAATCAGCGAGTATTACGTTTTGCTCATCGAACGGAATCTTTCCAAGGAAATCCTCACCAAAGGCTGCATCAACTGCATCACGGTTACGTTTAAATGCTTCTGATACTTCTTCAAGGTTGTCGCCGAGGGTACCGATGAGCAGCATGTTTTGTTCACGGAATTCTATGACAGTTTTTGCTGATGCTTGCAAGGCATCGCGATTGCTGATAATACTAGAACCCAGATCGGTTAACAGTGAAGTGACATCAATCATGCCACCTTGTCCGATTTCGAGTATGCTCATTGCATCGCCGGAAGCCTTCCGCCATGCAGAGCTAACATCCGTAAGACGCTGGCCGAAGTCGAGGAGAGATTTGTTTACATTACCGATGTTTCTAGTAATTTCAACTCCTGCACCCTTTTTGAATAATCTGCCCCACTTCGAGAATTCTAGGACGTTACTTTTCATCACCTTAGCTAGTTCGTCATAGATTTCCTTGTGAGCTTGTGCAGCGATTGCAGAGTCGCTACCAGAGTCTTTACCAGAGTCGCCACCACCACCACCGGGTTTGGCGATTACTGCTTTGATCTCGTCAGCAATCTTTTTCAGGTTCTTAACTATCTTGTTGGTATTGTCCTTATCGCGTTTTTCCCTCGATTTATCTTTTTTATCATCACCAGAACCACTACCAGAACCACTACCAGAACCACCACCACCACCGACGGCTTTGACTATGTCCTTTTTAGCACCCTCGATGATACTACCGAGGGTGTCGGTTTGATTATCGATGCACTTGCATAGTTCTTTAAGCAAATCTTCCTGAGCGCTCTTTACGTCCCCCGTGGCCACATCTTTACGAGTGACGGTAACATTGCCACTCGTATTAACATTGACTGGTGTCCCACGTTCTGTTGCAGAAGAACTGGGTTGACCGGGGTTGGTAGGCTCTGCCATGTAAGCACTCCGTTTATATCAGAGTATTTACATGAGGAGGAACGGCCTATTGAGGGTAATCCATTTTACCGGCTGAATGGCGGCATACATGTGCTGCCTGTATAATATAATCTGATTCGTTTGGGCTTTGGGGGCCGTAGAGTTCCCCGCATGTATGACAATCATCATCATGAGAATGATTGTCTGGATTATTAAAGAATTGTTGGTGAGCCGTGGTTGCTGAGATTTGATTCGCAATGATGGCATATAGTACTACCGCTGCCACAAATCCGAAGGACCAATATACGTTCAACATTGTGGCGGTTATATAAATTCCACCTGCGATGAATGCGATGAAAAATACCATAAACAGTATGAAGGATGCAGCATCCGAGTATTCAATCGGGTTGTTCATCCTGTCGTGTTCGTAGCTTATGCGTTCTTTGCTCATAGACAATCCAAAATACTCAGAACCCACAGGATAACACATTTAGAGGCGCTGGTCAATCTTTAAAATTCACCGATTGCTGGTGGGCCTTCCATTCCCATTCCCATCCCCTTCCCAGATGTTTGCGCATTCATTGCTGCATCCTTTCGCTTATTGATGGAATTCATCGTCTCAGTCAGTATCATTATCTCTCGGTTTGGATATGCCTTGAGTGTTTCGTATTGAACCGCGCCGGAGTATGCAAGTGCCAGTTCCGCCAGAATTTTTAACGTATCTTCCTTTTCTTTGCGCCGGTCTTCGATTTCGGCGAGAGCTTCTTCGGCTGTGTTGAATCCCCCGCCCGCCCAAAAAGCCGGTTGGCATCCAACTCCAACCTGAATACATTCTCATGGTCACATGCGCCACAGTTGTATTTGATTTCTGAGAAAGCCAACGACCATCTTGTTATTTTATTAATTTGGTCGGTAATCCCTTCGGCCTCGGTTGCTGGTAGTGCTAGCAGCCATTCGCGGATAATTTCTTCTCCGGTGACTATCACACCATTCGTCTGTTCGATACCATGGATGCAGGATGCAATGTTGTCAACCGCAGATGCCGATGCCATATCGATAACTCGGGTGTATCTCCCTATTGCCTCGGCGTCGATGATTAGGTCTTCGATCTTCACTTCCGACAGACTATTCATCTGCTTTTCCTGAGTCACGCCCTCTTTCATTTGCTCGATGGTGCGATGATACGGCATTGGTCGTAGGTGGACGATTTGTGGTAGGATTTTTAATTCATACACAAATAATTCATCAACTACAGAATCATCAATGACTCCGTATCGCAGAATGTGTTCGTTGATGTCAAGGTCGATTTTGTTCTCGTGGCCACATGGCATCATGATCGGCTCGGGGGCTTTGGCACCATCTTCGGCTTTGGCAGCGAGTTCGTTTGCTGCCGTGTCTTCGACTTGACCAGTGCAAGTATGATTCAGTTCCAACTTAGGACCGTAGCTCACCAGACGTGAAGCGAGGAGTATTGCTTCCAAATCCAAGTCACATAATTCATTTGCCTCGATTACCTCTGGGCATACAGACTTGAACATTCGTGGAATTGCTTCACCTGAGAGGAGCAACCATGGATCGCGGTAGTTTTGTTCTGCGAGTATTCCCAGAACCCCAACTGTTAAATCGAGTGGGTCCGATCCTTCGGCAATTACTGAATCAGCATACCAGCGACCGCCAGTAGGTAATGCGAGGCCGACCGATGGGAACGCCTCGTTCTCAATCAGGTCTTGGATTAATGGATTGGTTGACATTTAGTTCTCCGTTTGGTTATGCGAGCAGGAATATTTAGAGTGCTCTATTAACCTGTTTTCAAGAGAAAGATGATGTTATTTGCTCGAAAAGTCAAGAATACTCGATTGTACCGTCTGTCGGTGAAAATATACCGTTCGTCGGTAAATGAATTATTTTCCTTGACTTACTTCAAATCGAGAATGATATAAAGAAAACAATAATACTAATTAAGAATAATAATTAAATTCTCTTAGGGTACAGTTAAAGAAAAAACATGAAGATAATAATAAACGATAAAGCTGTTTATTATTATCTTCATATGTCATTTCTCTCAACTGTAGACCATCTCTCGCTCGTTTCACTTCGCAGGACGTGGTAAGTTTTCGCTTCGCTCAATCGATTGTTAAAATTTATTATGTATTACTGGTTGGGTGATTGATAATCGACTCATCGACTAATGTTGGATCGACTAATGTTGGATCGACTAATGTTGGATCGGGTAATTGGTTCTCAAATTCCGCTCGCTGTATATAATCAGAAACAGCAATGATGGCGGCACGACGAGCGCACCCGTACTCGGCTTGGCGTACATCGACCTCGGTCCAGAATTTATTTTCGCGTTCATGTTGCTTCGCAAGAAATACTGCATCGGCTTCCGCACCGGGGAATTTCCAATAACCACCAGTACCACGGATTTTTTTGTGGAGTTCCCACACCTCGTGCCAAATCTCTGTCCGCGTTTTAATCAACCACTCAGTAGCCTCGTCGCCATGTATGTGTGGTGGGCACACGATACGCCCGCCATCGCGCATTTTAGGAAATAGGGGTAACCCATACTTGTAGTATCGTTCGTACTTGTCCGCTAAGATGCAGGCTTCCATGCGGGTAATGAGTTTCCCTTGTGCACTGCGCCGGAATATATTACGGAGGAGATCATCAAATTCTTGGTAGGTATCGATCCACGGCACGCAGAGACAATCCATGACGAACTTCGCCATGGCATATGTCTCATCATGGGTGAACTCGCAAAATATTACGATCTCACCCGTCTCTCCGTTAATTCGTTCGACTTCTAGCATATAAACCTTGCGATGAACTCATCAATCTCCCGCTGACTAGCACCCTTGCTATTCAGTTTGTTGGTAATTGATTTGAAAAACTCCGAGTGCTTCATTGGTTGTAATAATTCCTGAACCAACTCCACTTCCATCCTACTTAGTCTTGCGGCTCCTTGCAAGTAATCTTCGAATGCCTCGACCGACCACGGTACAAGCGGACGAATCAATTCGAGGATTTGTTCGGCATATACTCTGATCTCATATTGGGCATGAGAGTCACAACGAAGATTGAGGAAATGGAACAGGTTATGCATGTTTCCTTTCCAGTACATTTCGCTGTATGTAGCGACCGGAAGAACCATCCGTGCAAGCTCTCTGGCGACACCGGGGAAGTCATCACTGATGTGCGCAACGCCATTCTGATCCAGATAGTCTGTGATCGCTCCTGTGAGGCTTTCTTCCGTAGGGTAAGGGTCATCATGGTCTGACTCGATTGCGCGTCGCTTAGACTCGTTTACGGCGGTCACAGCCGCATCTTGACACCATTGCAGACGACGAAGTACGCCGTCGGTGGCTGGAGGGGTCGTTCCGGCATCTGTAGGCCCGAGTAAATGCTTGTATCCTTGGAAGGATGTTTCGAAACATTCTTGCACAACAGCCATGATTGCGATGTAATCATTCTCGCTCAGCATGTCGTTCACGCGACCCTGACGATTGGTTGAACTCTGGGGTGCCAAATGTCCGATGTCCGGCTCGTACATCTCGTCTTTCATTTCTGAATAACGTGCACTGTATTCGTTGATCGAAAATGTGCGATGACGATGCCACTGACGGAAGACGAAGATTGGCGCTTTGATATGAAATTTGAAATCCACCATCTCGAACGGGGTGGTGTGCAGGTGGCGCATCAGGTAGCGCAGGAGGCCACGATCACCGCGAGTCTTCTTGGTACCCATGCCATATGAAACACGTGCAGCGTTGACGACAGCAGAGTCGTCACCCATGAAGTCTACCAGACCGACGAAGCCATGGTTCAGAACACTGACATATTCTGGTTTCCATATACCGACATCAACAGCAGGACCATCTTGTTGATAGTCCATCAGGTGTAATTTATCGGACGACGCTTCAAAGTCGTCCGGCACGGATACTTTAATATGTTTCATGGGGAATCTCCAGTTGGTTATCCCCAAATATAACACTATGATAAGTGGATGTCTAGGTAAGCTATAGGAACTGAGTCCGCTCAAAATAGTGATTGTAGATGGTCCATTTCTCGTCGTAGGTGTTGTACACCATCGGCATGGCGTTCGGGATATGCTTCCCCTCACACCAAAATTGACCCCTGTTGATTTTTATGAAATCAAAGATGCGTTGCATTGTGAAGTAATGAGTAACACATAGCACATCACCTTCGAGCAAGGCGGGCGAGACGATCTCGGTCATGGCTGCGTACACATCAGTGCGGTGCTTTTCTTCTGCCTCTTTGTTGCGACACTCGTTGAGGCGCTTGTCGGTGATGTACTCACGTCGGCAGGCGTTACCATCAAATTGCGACATGATGGTCACCATGGTCTCGCACGCCCGCGTCATCTCCGAAGAAATAACCGTACTGAATCCGAAGAAGTCCGTAGCTAATTCCATACCAGCAAGTTCTGCCTGCTTGCGACCCTTGGCCGACAAGAAGTTGGTACGGTCGTTGCGGTTTGCTTCCGACCATGCATTACCACGAGACTCACCATGACGAACGAGAACTAATTTACTCATGCGGTTATCTTATCGTGGAAAAAATTACAATCGCCTTCAGAGACGAATTCGAGAACTAAATCATCACCAACCTCGTAAACATATTCTACATCTTTGCCGTGGTCTTCTTGGGTGTCCAATAGATTCAGTATTACATCAGCGATATGCTCGTATCCACCCAATTCTTCTGCTAGGTCTGGGGGGATAGTCATCGTGTGAATTATTTTCATTGTACTATCCCGCCAACTCTGCGGTACTTGTCGTACATGTTAAACTCGACATTATCAGCGACATCAACGATGTCGTCATAGTCGATGGCAGCTTCCAAACGAGACCGAAAATTCTCCTTGTTCTCGGCCTCGGTTAGTCCTTCATCGATACGATTGATAACAGTATAATCCCAGTCGGTCCAAGATTCCCATTCGAGTTCAGACTGATGTTGGGTTTGATCGGTGAGAGTGGACTGCTCACCCTCGCGTTCCAATCGAATAAGGGTACCATCCAAGTCCCTTACGAACTGGAGTTCGTTGATGAAACGACAATCCGTGAGCAGTCCATAATCGTAATCGTTGTACTCGCCGCGCTGGATGGCCAGCTTGAGTGCGATGATCCATATATCAGAGTGGAGACCGTTGCGCATTGCTTCGGTTCCGAGAAGTTGCATGGCAACACGGCGGGTCATACCAATCGCTTCACATGCGGGATCAGGGGAGCCGTCGTCGAGGGTATCACCCTCTTTGTAATCGAAGTCGTGTTCCAAACGCACGCGATCCCAACCGAACATCATTGTGCAGATGTCCTTCAGGTATTTGGCGAATGACAATTTAGTTACGCGATATCCCTTTTCTTCAAGGGCTTGAGTGATGAGTAGACCGGCAGTATCTTTGCCGCCGCCGACTTTGGCCGTGAATCCGAAGACTTTCATACTTGAATCCCATTATTGATCATGCTTTAAAGATAAGCAGCATGACCGAGGAATTCAAGGAGAATTATTTGTGCTTCTTTTTGTAGTTCTCGATTGCAGCGAGGATCGCATCTTCTGCGAGCACCGAACAATGAATTTTTACTGGGGGCAACGCCAGTTCTTCGGCGATGTGATTGTTCTTTATTTCGGCAGCTTCGTCGAGGTTCTTCCCCTTCAACCATTCGGTGACCAGTGAGCTTGAAGCGATTGCGGAACCACAGCCGTAAGTTTTGAAACAGGCGTCTTCGATGATTTGCTCATCACTGACTTTGATTTGCAGCTTCATCACGTCCCCGCACGCGGGTGCGCCTACCATGCCCGTGCCCACGTCCTCATCATCAGGGTTGAATATCCCAACGTTACGTGGATTCTCGTAGTGATCTAGTACCTTCTCGCTGTATGCCATTATGCATCCTCTGCATTTAATTGTTCCCAACCATACTTAGCAATAAGTGCGGCTTCGGCTCTTCCCTCGTCGGCGGTCTTGTATTTGAAGTCGCCGCTGTTATGAGGCCACAAATCACGCGCCATGTCAACCGACTGGCCCTTAGTTGCTTTGATGAGCCCTGAATGCTTCTTCCATGCTTGTGGAGTGACCATCGTGTAGTCGAGACCAAGGCCGACTATTAGCCCCTGCCACTGACCGAGGTTTTGACCGAAGCGGAACATACCGGTTACGCCCTGACCGGGCATCGCAGAAACCTTCTCAAGAAACACGTGGGATATATCAAAATTTTGCATGCTTGCACGGATAGTTCCGAGGTCCATATCAGAACGAGTACGCTTCTTACCCTTCTTGACATAGGGCACTTCGATAAGTGGTGTGCGTTCCGCAACCAGTTGATTAGGATGGTAAAAAGCTATTCCGCCTTTAAGACCGGGGTCGATTCCAACAATGTACATTTTTTCACCTCTCCGCTACTTAGGGTAGAGGTGATACGGATTTCAACCTTTATCGGAAAACCATCCTTTTAAAAATCCGATTAAAAATCCGATGATCCAAACAGGAACAGCAATTGGTATTGCGGCAAGCCATTGTAAAAGGGGTAACGTCGGTCCTTGTCTGTCCACGCGTTTCATAATCACGCAGCCGAGCCATATGTACATTAGTATGAAAAGTCCAAGGCCGCTGCTCAGGAAGTCCATCAGAACTGAATCCCAAGATCATCCTGATTGCACTCGATCTTGATGAGGATGAAGTCATCGAGGGTGTCCGATTCCTTACCAAGATTCTCCTCGATAAAATCCAGACAGTATCCGTATGGGACCGTGGATGACAGTTCCCGATACTCGTATGGTTCGCCCTTCATTAGTTTTTCCAGCGTGATAGTCATCGACGCGAGATCAGCAGAGTAGACGATGGTGTCGCCCTCCATGCGGCGAAGCTCGCGGTATTCCTGTATGAGTTTACTACCTTCAAAAACATCCGTCGGTGGGGTTCCGGTATATTTGACTGATACCGTAGGATACCGCAGCGGGGAAATTGATGGGGTCTCAATGTATGCCTCTTCGGCATCCAGTAGGTAAAACATTTCCACAGCTTGGCGGTGACGTTGCTCATCCAGTTCAAGTGCTTCATTTACGGTGAGTCCATCTGCACCCACTGGTGCATCGACTCCGTAGGCTTCACCGTAGGCTTCGAGGTCTGCCCGAGTGTAAACCTTGGCGGACTGGCATCCAGTCAGCACCATAACACCAATGAGTATTAGAAATCGGATACTCATTTGATTCTTATGCTTCCGCCCGCGATATCCAAGGGTGAAACTTCCAAAAGAATTCTCGGTTCCCGAGAAGGCGCGATTGCACCGGAATATACTTCCGCTTCACCGTAGGTCGGAAACGAACGAGAAGTCGCTAAGACATACTTCCCCTGCACGGTGTAATTCCCATTATCATCCATGGTCTCATCCAATCTACACATCACGTAATAATTCATGCAACTCTCCGTTCGGCGACACCTTCGACCCACACCCAATATTGCTCAGGAATGCGCATCTGGACTCTGAATCTCAAAGCATGCCTGATTATTTCAAATTTGTCAATGTTCGCGAACCGGATCAGCAGGTATGCGTAGATGCCGACGAACTCCTGTCCGTGTGATTGATGGCGAACACCCTTCGCCGATTTCCGCCCCCATCGACGATGTAACACGTGCGCCAACTCGTGGAGTAAAATCAGGTGGTTGCAATGACACGGGAGTAGTTGAATCTTAGTGCCACCAAAGGAATGTCTCCCACCGGTACGAAATTTCAGTTCTGGTACCGACTCACCCAACTCCCGACAGACATCGTTCAGGAACATGTGTACATACATGTGGTCACGCTTGCGCTCCAAGGCCGATACTTCCCGACCACGCTCATCGAGTTCCACTTCACCCAATGCGTCGGCCATCAAGTGCTCCCAGTTATATACTTTAGATTTCTGCGCGTCACGCGGACGAGAACGCTTCCGTCTCGGGGGATGTAAAAAACTCTTCTGCCAATGTTCGAGTGATGCAACGGCGGCTCCGAGGGTATCATAGGTAACAGGAGCATATTCCATCTTACCCTTCTCCCATGAAAATTGGCTCTCGCGCATTTCAGACATTACTGAAATTTTCCACTCTTGGGTATAGTTGCGATTCGGACGCCAGATGACCCACCAATGTTCATCGTAGCCGAACCCGTGTGCAACGCCGAAGGTTCCGTAGTCAGTAGACTTTACTTCGTGCTCAAGCTCGCACTCGATTCGGCCTCTATTGTGGTATCCAGTATCGATCCAAACCCAACTTCTTTCGTGATAACCGCTGTAACCTCTGCCCATAAGCCTCTCCAACTTATTGATTATCCGCTATTTTATCATGTTGGGCGGGGGATGTCAAGTTTCTTGGGGAAGTTTCAACGCTGATTTGCGTTACCATACTATAACGGATTACGTTACCAGAGTTTAGATATTGTCGCGGGCGTCTTCATTGAAAGTGGGTTGCGGAAGTGACCCGGTTCTTTTACTGACTACCTTGGTATAGACTGTACCAACACAGGGTATTGGGCGCTCGGTGCCCCCTACACCCCATGATAATTTTCCGAGATGGTGTAATAGGCCATCCGATATTATTCGGGGTATATCCGCTATCTCACTGAGGACGGAAAACTCACCCTCACCTATTTCATGTACCAGATAGCTGTAAATCGCATCTGCATTGTCCGTACCCGTAATGCGCCGATTGCGGTCATCTTCGTCCACAGGTGGATACTCGATATCCACCGCGCCAAACGCGAGTGCATGATCATCGTCAGTCTGCTCCCAGATGGCGATTACCTCACCACGCGGCTTCGGGACGTTTCTTATTTCAAACCATCGGCTCATATTCAATACGAGATTGTTTGTTTTCCAATATAATTTTCATCGTGTCGTCTACCTTGGCGGCAATGTCGTCGCGATGGGTAATCAAGAATACACGCTTCTCCTTCTTATTGCAAATTTCACGAAGGGCGGTGAGAGAATTTGTCGCACCAGAAGAATCCATTCCTGTATCGAGCAGTTCATCTACGGCCAGAACATTTATGGGATAGTTCATGTACTCGAATACATCTTGGAATGAGAAATTGAGAGCTACGCGCACGCGGGTGCGCTGGCCCTTGGAGAGGTTTCCGTAATCAAATTCCTCACCATAATCCATTATGGTGATGGTCAAATCGGGATTGAATGTAATATGGTGAGGCAGTGCAAGGATATCCAGCCAGTACGCTATCCTACTATTCAGTATCGGCAACCACCGGTCGATAATCAGTTGCCGTAGGAAGCTATCACGCTTCGTCAGCAACTCAATCAGATACGTGTAGTGGCGGATCAATCGGCGCAGTTTTTGCACCTCACTATCGTCTACGGTTTTGAGCGCATCTGTGGTCAGGCCCGCGATGCTTTCACTGTGAGGGTTAGTTTCAGCAGATGTTGAAACGAGTTGTTTTTGTATATTTCCCAACTCGGTGCCTGCGGATGCAGCCTCCTCGATACTTTGATAGGTCAATTCTACGCTGGTGACCTCGGATAGCTGTCCCGTGATATCTTTCTTGTCAACCACAGCCGCATCGATAAGTTCTTGGTGTTCTTCAATTTCACCATCGAGTTTTTCAAACATCTCTAATGACTCTGCACCTGTCTTCTCGGCTTCCACTAGAAGGGTCTTTGCTGCTTCCCTCACTTCGGGGTCCGGCTCCCAGTGTTGCTTGCACGTCGGGCACTCGCTCTTGTCGAGGGATTCAATGGTGGTTTGGGCCTTTTCCATCTCGGCAACTGCACGAGTCGCATCCCGTTCACACTGGGTTTTAGCTGATACCCGCGCTGTTTGCTCGGTTTCCAATTGTCGTATTTTTGCAGTGAGTTCGCTAAGCGAAGTATTCAGCTTATCCATCTCTTTGATAATTGCAATTTCACTTTCCACATCGACCGATTCGAGGAGTTCAACACTCTCCTTTAGTTCTGTGATGGCATCCTTGTTTTTGCGTTCCCACGCCTCGGAGCGCTGCTTTAGATCATTGATTTGCTCGGTTATTCTTGCGTTGGCCTGCTTAGTAGCTTCCGTGGCAGATTCTAATTCAACCAATTGCTTATTCTTCTCTTTGCGGTCCTCTTTGAGGATTGCTGCATTGATGGACATGATCGTGAAACCGAACAAGGGCTCCACTACTGCACGCTGTTGATCTTCCTTCAGCTTGAAGAATTCAGTTGACTCGGAGGAGTTCGCTACCAAATACTCGAATAGGGTAATGTCGAATCCCAGAATCTCGATGATTTGATTTGTGGTCTCGATCTTGCTACGAGCGATATCGAATTTCATCTTTCGATTTTCTTTCGTTTTGAAATCTTCAGTGCTATCCACGGGTTTGCGGAGGAGAAGGAGCTTACCGGGACGCTCCGTGCGCTCCACATGATATGCATACTCACCCTTGATGAATTCCACCCACACAAACATCTGCCCTTTAGTGGACATTTTGTTGATTAGTTTTTGATTGGATATGCCACGAATGACTTTTCCGAATAGAACGTAACAGAGGGCGTCGATGATGGCAGATTTGCCGACACCATTTCGGGAGTCTTCACTATCGTCATCTCGATTCTCACCGAAGATACAGGTAATGAAGTTACCGCGTAGCGAAATAACCTCGCCTTTCGGTCCATAGGACAGGAAGTTGCGAAAACCTAGATCGCCAAAAATTAAATCATTGCTGGACATGACCACCCGAAGCATAGTGTTGGACGTGACGTGCCGTTATCAACGAACACGAACTGTCTATTAACTGTACCACTTATGGCCTCATCATTCAAGGCGTTGAACAATTCTGTGCGATTTACACCCAGAATGTTTGCGAGGGTTCCAGTATCGATCTCTCCCCGCTCGCGAATAATCTCAAGAGCTTCATTCATCATCTAGCTCGAATTCCTCCGACTCGTGCTCGACCTGAGCAGTTAGTGGCTCAAGGGTATAGCGCTTCATGCATTCACACTCGGCCTCGAAATGAAGAACACCCTCGTCCCACTCCCAAGCCAACTCTTCACCACAGCATGGCGAAGGCAACCCGTAGGTCGCATCAAAGACATTTGACATAATATTTTCTCATAAGGTTGGATAATGTATTTGTTTATCGTTTTTGTTGAAAAGTCATGCCTTTAACTCAGCACTGGCTCCTTTGTACAACTCTACTAGTAGTTCGGCATCAAAATCCGAACCCTCAGTATCTATCAATAGTAAGTGCTCTATGACCATTTCGTCAACGGATTTCGCGTCATCACCGATTGTTGTTTCGAGGTCAACTGCTAAGTTTTTATTCGCCGGTCGCAATCGAATCTCACGAAAACTACCACTCAGCGATTCTTTTATTTGAATTGCTTCTTCAATCTCTATACCCATGTCATCTTTGATCTCGATGATACCATTACATGGTTCTAGCGCTTCAGTGCTATTCAACAACTCACTTAGGGTGGTGCGAAGGTATACCGGCGCGTCTGGCCAGTTAACAAACTCAGGATCGTGTCCCCATTCCAGAATCATACATCCACGATCTGAATCGTTTAAGTCATTGAAATTGTGCGGGAATGCATTGCCCATATACCAAACGGGGATGCCGTGCTCGTTGACTTTCAGTTGGCGTTTATGGAAATGTCCAGAGAACACTGCATCAGGGTGTGTAAAATGATCTGCATGCAAACCGCCTTTATCTGGCATTGGCATGTTCTCATTGAATAAGAATAATGGCAACTCGAAGTGGCCGAACACGTATTTCACTTTGTATTCTGGGACTTCTGCAAACTCGCCACCAACTAGCCACGGCGCGAACAAAACGTCATTTATCTCCATTAACTCATTGATTACATAGATGTTCTCCATAGAGCCCAAGTATGGTAATGAGGTAATGCTGCGGTTGTTTTTGAAATATAAATCGTGGTTGCCGATGATCCAGTACACCGGCACACCGAGACCATTGAGGAGTTCGATGGCTTGCCATGAGTAATGGGTGGTATCGTGACGATGCCGTGACCGGTTATCGAACCAGTCGCCCATGAATATCACCGCATCACACTGCTCCTCACGAACTTTCTCACAAAACCATGTGATGAAATTCAGGCAGTCGAGATTGTGGCGCTCACTGTCATTCTTACCACCGAAATGGATATCGGTGAACACAGCAGCTTTGTCAAAGAGTTGAGCCATTATTTGATGGCAAGTAGCCCCTTGGTGAGTTCTTGCAGATACGTTATCATGTTATCTCTTCCTTGCCCACTCTGTTGGTTACCAGACA
>Ga0307378_10007420_pt1 | contig 14776 bp, 17 predicted proteins | sample UN1MG_FD_202238 | JGI IMG/M metagenome (GOLD analysis project Ga0307378, IMG submission 202238) | Soil microbial communities from Risofladan, Vaasa, Finland - UN-1 | ecosystem: Environmental > Terrestrial > Soil > Coastal area > Acid sulfate soil | place: Finland: Risofladan, Vaasa | collected...
CACGACGACGCCAGAACCCACAGACAAGAGCGAGGAGGGCGGCATCTGATGGCGAAGATACCCCACGAGCATCCGAAGTCTGCGGCCCACATGAACGTGGTCATGCCGCGCCCTGGCATCGAGAGCTTTATGGACGGCGCGGAACTGCGCGATGCGATATCGTGCCACGCCGATTACTGCCGCCTGCACGGCTTTCCCGCCCACGACTATGTGGTGACGCTTCGTGTTACTGGCCCAGACGGTCGGGAGGCATCGTTTTCGCCCGAACGGATTCAGGTCAGTGCGTACAGCGAAGAGGGCGCGCGTTTCGCGGCGACGCGGAGCGACTCTGAGTGGGTCTTGACTGTGCTGGATGTGCTGTGCTGCGGAGAGTGGAGTAAATCGGCGTAATCTGTGTAATCTGTGGCCAAGAGAAAGGAGCGGTAAGATGTGGGTATGGTTGATAGTCGTTGGCGTAGGCATGTGGGCCGGGATATTGGCGGGGTATGGGTGGGGGCGTGTTACAGGGATTGCCACGGGCAAGAGGCTCGTCAACAAGCTGCTTACCCTCTATCGCACGGGGTCGCTCTTGCGCGCGCCGGACGGTGACACGGTGTTCTGCGGCCTGCCGCTTGGGGGTGAGGTGATGATAATCGCAGACGCCGACACTCAGGCTCGCCGGGGCATCATTCACGCGCTCGCATGTGAGCCGTGCGCGGGGGCGCCGACGCCGGATGGTGTCCAACACCCCTGGCACACCTATCTCCAGGGCGGGAAGATGACCGTGACCATCAAGCTGGAAAGCCTATGACCCGGAGACGACCATAATTGGTGACCATGGCACGGAGGCCAAAAACCAAGCGCAAGGCGAGCCACAGCCCCGCGTACAACGAGCACAAGGGGCGCTCGGCCAGGCGCAGCCGCTCGATGTCGGCGGCGGGGCGGGATATCGGACCTTTGAGGCGCGTTCACAACACTCGCCGCAAGGGCCGGTGCCGGCGTCATTTCAAGCGCTTTTGCGAGGAGTACTTCCCAGATACCTTCATACTCGCATGGTCGCCCGACCACCTGAAGGCCGTCGCGAAAATCGAGCAGGCGGTCCTCCACGGGGGCCTCTTCGCCTTTGCCATGCCGCGCGGAAGCGGCAAGACCTCGCTCGCGGAGACCGCGGCGCTCTGGGCGCTCCTCTATGGCCACAGGGGGTTTGTGCCGCTCATCGGCGCCAGCGAGCTGCACGCACAGGAGATGCTCAACTCCATAAAGGCCGAACTCGAGGGCAATGTACGGCTGGCAGAGGACTTTCCCGAGGTGTGCCAGCCGATAGAGGCCCTCGACGGCATCGCCAACCGCTGCCGGGGCCAGATGCTCGACGGAGAGCGCACCCATATTACATGGACGGCCACGGAGGTGGTCCTGCCGATGGTGCGCCGCAGCCGCGCCTCGGGCGGCATCCTGAAGGTCGCCGGCATCACCGGGCGCATCCGCGGGATGAAGTTCAAGCGGTCCGACGGCACCGCGGTTCGGCCGCAGCTGGTTATCTTAGACGATCCGCAGACCGACGAGTCGGCCCGGTCGCTCTCCCAGTGCGCGACGCGGGAGAGGATACTCGCCGGCGCGGTGCTGGGCATGGCGGGCCCGGGGGAGAAGATAAGCGGGATAATGCCATGCACGGTCATACAGCCGGCGGACATGGCCGACAGCATCCTCGACAGGGAAAAGCACCCCGACTGGAACGGGGAGCGCACGAAGATGGTGTACTCGTTTCCGGCGAACGAGTCATGGTGGACCCGATACGGCGAGGTGCGCGCGGACTCGCTCAGGCAGCACGGCGACCTGCGGGACGCCACAGCGCTCTACAAGGCGGAGAGGGCGATTGCCGACGAGGGGGGCGCGGTCGCATGGCCGGAGCGGTTCAACCACGACGAACTCTCGGCGCTTCAGCACGCCATGAACCTCAAACTGCGCGACGAGCGGGCGTTTTTCGCGGAGTACCAGAACGAGCCGATGCCGGAGGGCGACGACATCGAGCGCCTGACGGTGGAGGACGTTGCCGGCAAGCTCAACGGATACAGCCGCGCCAAGGTGCCCGCGTCGGCCACGACACTGACCGCATTTATCGACGTACACGATGACGTCCTCTTTTGGGCGGTGGCGGCATGGGAGGAGAACTTCACCGGGCACGTCATCGACTATGGGACGTTCCCGGACCAGAGCCGCGCCGTCTTTACGCTGCGGGACTCGAAGAACACGCTGCGCCGCATGTACCCCAAGACGGGGGTGGACGGCGCGATCCGCGCCGGCCTCGAGGCACAGGTCTCGGCGCTTCTCACGACGGAGTGGTCGCGGGAGGGGGGGCTTATGAAGGTTTCGCGCCTCCTGGTGGACTCCCGCTACAAGCCCGGCCTCGTGGCGGACGTAAAGCGCCGCATCGGGGGGGCGACCATGGTGATGAACCAGGGTGTGGGCGTTCGCGCGGCGAGAAAGCCGCTCTCGATGTACGTGCGGCATCCCGGCGAGGTCCACGGCCACTACTGGTATCAGCCCAATGTGCGCCGCACGGGCCAGTACCCGCACACGCGCGTGGATGTCAACTTCTGGAAGCGCTTTGTCCACCAGGGGCTCGGCACCGCCATCGGCGACCCGGGCGCAATCGCCCTGTGGGGAAAGCGCGCGCACCGGCACCTGCTCTTCGCGGAGCATGTTGCTCGCTCGGAAAAACGGGTGGACGTGACCGGGCCCTACGGCCTCGTGTCCGAGTGGTCGCAGCTGCCGGCACAGCCTGACAACCATTGGTTCGACTGTCTCGTGGGCTGCGCGGCGGGCGCGGCCATGGCAGGGATAAAGGCGCCCGGCGCCGGCCCGCCGGCACGCCGGCGCAAGAAATACTCACAGGAAGACTTAAGGAAAAGGAGGACGGTCTAATGGAGATGGAGATGGAGATGGACAAGAGACAGGAACAGGGGGACATGGCGGCTGAGCTGGGACGGGGCTTCGCGGAGGTATTTCCGACGCTTGGCTTCCAGGCGTGCCGCGCCCTATCGGTCGCCGGTGTGGTCACGGCGGAGGACCTCGTAGCGCTCTCGAGAGAGGAACTCCTCGCCGTGAAGTACGTGGGCGCCGCCACCGTGGCACAGATACAGAGCCGCGTGCAGAAGATGGGACTGGCGCTGGGGCAACACATCGAAGTCACGGCGCCCTCGACGCTGACCGCGGATGCACCTGCCCCGGAAATCAAGATCAAGGCCGAGTCGGTGACGGTTTCGGTGCCGGAGCAGGCGCCAGAGCCGCAGCCCGAACCCGTGCCAGGTCCCGCGAAGCGGGGCCGGGGTGCGCGCCCGGAAAGGGACACGCTGCGGGCGGCCTTTGAGCAGGCCCTCGGCGCGCGGGACTGGGACGAGGCCACGCGGCTGCAGGGGCTCCTGGCCAAGGTCGGGGTGGTCGTGCGGTTCACGAAGCGGCACGCGGTCATCCCGAGGGGGCCGGAGTCGCCTCGGCGGTATCCCCCTGAGCCCAAGGGGGGCCCGCGCTGCAGCAAGTGCGGCTCGACCTGGCTCAAGGTGGACCACACGTCACGGGTGGGCAAGTTCAACATCCGGTACCGCATCTGCAGGCACTGCGCCGCGCGCGTGACGACGCGGGAAAGGGTGGTGGGGAAAGAGAAGACGTGAGGTTGTTTCCATATATGGAACATTCGTTGCAGGGGGCGCCGGAATCGCCTTGACGGCGGGTTGCGAGTGCCTTACTTTTAACGTCCTAACTGCCGTGGGCGGAGCCGACGGCAGCCGGGGATTGGCTACGACGCGGGTCGCACCCGCGTCCTCTACCCGGTTGATAACCCCCGGAGGATCCGGGGACGAAAAGCATGGAGGCTTTACATGCCTGAAGAACTCGCGGACGCCATCCTCGAAAACGCTACCGGCCCCCAGTCGGCGACCGGCGACGGGGTTAGCGTAACCCAACACCCCCTGCGCGACCAAATCGCCGCCGACCGCTACCTCAGAGATGCCGCCGTGGCGGCCGACCCGGCAGCCTGTCTCGCGCGGCGCCGGATAGTCTTGCCCGGCGCGGTTTAAGCCCGGATGAGTTGATCGTGAACACCCCGGAGGATCCGGGGGGAAAGAGGCACGGAGGCCTGATATGGCGTTGTGGCCCTTTAAGCGTCGCAAACCCCGAACGCGCGTAGTGCGCATACCACTCCGCGCGCGATATGATGCCGTCCAGAACACGCCTGACAACCGCAAGCACTGGGCCAACGCCGACTCATTGTCGGCCGCGGCCGCCCTCACCCCCGACGTGCGCGCGGCGCTGAGAAACCGCGGGCGCTACGAGGTCGCCAACAACTCCTATGCGCGCGGCATCGTCGAGACGCTCGCCAACGACACCATCGGCCGCGGCCCGCGCCTGCAGATGCTCACCCCCAACCCGAAGTTCAACGAGGAGGCCGAGCGCCGTTTCGCTGATTGGGCGCGGGCGGTGCGGCTGGCGGAGAAGCTGCGAACCATGCGCATCGCCCGCGCGCAGGACGGGGAGGCGTTTGGGATTCTCGTCAACAATCCCGCGATCGGCGCGACCGAATCGCTGGACCTGCGTCTCATCGAGGCGGAGATGGTGGCGCGGCCGGTCACCGACCTCACCTGGAGCGACCTGGCCGACGGCATTGATTACGACGCGGACGGCAACCCCCTCAGCTACACCATCAGCAAGTCTCATCCCGGCGGCCTGACATTGCCTGCCAGCATGGACGATTCCATGAAGGTCGACGCGGGCAGCGTCATCCACTGGTACCGGGTGGACAGGCCCGGGCAGCTTCGCGGTGCGCCTGACATCTGCCCCGCGCTGCCCCTTTTCGCGCAGCTTCGCCGCTACACCATGGCGGTCATAGGCTCCGCCGAGATCGCCGCCGAGATGGCCGTCATTATGAAGACGCAGACCCCCCCCGACGCGGGCGCGGCCGACGTGGACCCCGCAACGGAGATGGAGTGGGCCTTCAACCAGATGACGTTTGTCCCGGAGGGGTGGGAGCCGTACCAGATGAAGGCGGAGCAGCCGGCCACGACCTACCCGATGTTCAAGCGGGAGATACTCACCGAGATCGCGCGCTGCCTCAATATGCCCTACAACGTCGCAGCCTGCGACTCATCGGAATACAACTACGCATCAGGCCGGCTCGACCACCAGACATATTTCCGGTCGATAGCGGTCGACCAGGCGCACGTCGAGAGCATCATCCTCGACCCGCTCCTGGCCGCATGGCTGGCCGAGGCATTTGGCCAGCGCGGCGCGGGCAAGGAGCACCAGTGGTTCTGGCCCGGCCGCGAGCACGTCGATCCCGCCAAGGAGGCTAACGCGCAGGCGGTGCGCCTCAAGAACCTCACCACCACCCATGCCAACGAATTCGCGCTCCAGGGCCGCGACTGGGAGGCTGAGATGCTCCAGCTGGCCAAGGAACGAGCACTGATGAAGAAACTGGGCCTGTCGATGGCTGACGAGCCCGTCAAGGAGGATGAAGATGGCGAAGACGAGGAAGAGGCGCCTGCACGCGGGCGCCAGTAAGAAGGGCGCGATGCTGCTCACCGCCGTTGCTGAGGTAGGTTTCGCGGCGGCGGCCAAGGGCGGCAAGGCCCGGCCGACATTCGAGATAGCCGCCTACGCGGGTGGCAGCCTGCGGCTGGAAGGTTGGTACGTGCCGGTCGTCATCGACCTGAAGGGCCTGCGTGCCGACGCGCACGTGGCTGTCCTGAAGGACCACGACCGGGCGCAGATAGTCGGACAGGGCACGGCCGTGATCGGCCGTCAGGACGTGTCGCTGTCGGGAATCATCACCGGAGACCACGAGGCGCCTGGCACTCCGGCGAACGAAGTGGTCACCCACGCGAGAAACGGCTTTACATGGCCGGCATCGGTGGGGGTGGCTCCAGAGCGGGTCGAGGATGTCTCGGCCGGAACCAAGGTGAGGGTCAACGGCCGCACATTTGCCGGGCCCCTGGCGGTTGTACGCCGGGGACGCCTCGGCGAGGTGTCGCTGGTGGCCGTGGGTGCGGACGAAACCGCGGTGGCACAGATCGCCGCAAGGTACAGACAAGGAGGTGGTGCAATGAACGAGTTCGAGAAGTGGCTCAAGGCAATGGGCCTGGACAAGGAGGAGCTCTCCGAAGAGCAGATGGTGAAGCTCCAGGCCAAGTTCGACGCAGAGGACGTGGAGGAGGAGGAATCCGCCCCCGTGAAGAAGGTCAGGGCCAGGAAGGCCACGGCGGAGCCGGCCGAGTCGGGTCCTGCCCCGGGCGCAGTCGAGGCCCAGATCATGCGGGCCGAACTGGCCATCGCGGTGGAAGCGGCCGCGGCCAAGGCCTCAAAAGGCTGCGGCATCGAGCAGCTGCTGCGCATCAAGGCCGCCAAGGACCTGGCAATCACGGGAGGCTGGAGTCTGGAAAAGGTCGAGGCGGAGATAGCCCTCGCCAAGCGGCCCATCCAGATCGCCGTGCAGACCCACGACTGGGTGGCCGGCGTCAGCAAAGAGGCGGTCATCGAGGCCTCGCTGGCGATGGCGACCGGCCTCCGGGGCGCCGAGAAGGCCTACCCCGAGGAAGTGCTCGCGGCGGCGAAGAAGCGCTGGCATGGGAACATCGGCCTCAAAGAGGCCCTGGTCCTCGCGGCCAACGCGAACGGCGCAGAGCGCGTCACGCACTCCTCGAGTCCACAGGAACTCCTGAGAGGCGCCTTCCCCGGCAGCGTACAGGCCGCGGCGGGATTCTCCACCATCGACATCGGTGGGATCCTCTCCAACGTGGCGAACAAGTTCCTCCTCGAGGGATTCCTCGCCACCGAGCAGACGTGGCGCCGCATCTGCGGGGTCGCATCCGCCAGGGACTTCAAGCTCATGCGCTCCTACCGGCTGACCGGCGACGACACGTACCGGCAGATGGCTCCGGGCGGGGAATTCGAGCACGGCTCCCTGGATGAGGAGGTCCTCTACAACCAGGTGGCGACCTACGGTCGGATGTTCACCATCGACCGGCAGGACATCATCAACGACGACCTCAACGCCATGAGCGCCATACCCAGGAAGCTGGGGCGCGGCTCGGGCAACGCCATCAACGACGTCTTCTGGGCGGCGTTCCTCGACGACGCGGCGTTCTTCACCGCCCTCCTGGGCAACCTCATCGAGGGGACCGACAGCGCGCTGTCGGTGGACGGGCTGACCGCAGCCGAGACCGATTTCTACGAGCAGGTCGATGCCGACGGGAGGCCGATAGGCATACCCCCGGCAATCCTCCTGGTCCCGGCGGCCCTGAAGACCATCGCCAAGCAGTTGGTGACGGCGCAGGAACTCCGCCAGGGCGGCGACGACGCCTATCCGACGGCCAACCCCCACCAGAACGGGTTCACCGTCGAAGTGTCGTCCTACCTCTCCAACGCCGCTGTGGAAGGCTACAGCGCGACGGCCTGGTATATCCTGGCCGACCCGAACGTGCTGCCGGTGATACAGGTCGCCTTCCTCGACGGTCGCGAGGCACCGACCATCGAGACGGCCACGGCGGACTTCAACAACCTCGGCATCAGGATGCGCGGGTACCACGACTTCGGTGTCGCGCTCCAGGACGGCCGAGGCGGCGTGAAGTCGACCGGTGCGGCTGAGAGCTCTTAACAGCGGCCGCCGACCGCTTAAAGGACGGGCCGGGGTGCGCCTGCTAAGGTGGCCCCGGCCCAATGGGAAGGATTCTGACTTAGGACGCAGAAGGAGGTTGACATGCCAGAGGCAGTATTCGTACACGAGGGCGACGCCATACCGTACACGCCCGTAGCGGCCGTCGATGCGGGGGACATCGTCGTTCTTGAGACGATCGTGGGCATTGCCCGGACCCCGATAGCGGCCGGCGCGCTGGGATCCCTGGCGGTCGAGGGCGTCTTCGACGTGCCCGCGGCCGCAGAGATCATCACCCAGGGCGAGTGGCTCTACTGGGACGCGGTGAACAACTGCGCCACGACCACGGACACCACGCTGCCGATGGGCTTCGCGGTGGCCACCATCGCGGCGGACGATCTCATCGTTCGCGTCTATCTTCAGTACGGGATAGAGACCGCGGGCTGAACGTGACGCCTGGCTGAGGGGAGGGGCCCCCGGGCCCCTCCTTCCCAGGCTCTTGCAGAGCAATCTGTGGACGGTGGTTGAACTATACCCGGTGAACAGCGCAGTTGTGGAGACGCGAGAACAATGGGGAAACGCTTTCGCAAGACATCCAACCCGTGGAAATACATCCCGCCGAAATTTCGCGGCAGGGGCCTCGTGTCGCTCCGGCCGCCCCTTGACTCCGCAGGTGAGATGGTTGCCGCGCAGCGGTTCGGCTTCTTCGTCAAGGCGGGGTCGGTCTACTCCGGCGGCAGGCTGATGCTGTCAATGTACGCCCTGGCGCTCGAGCGCGCCGGCGCCGAGGTGTGGTTCGTTACCGACGGCCCCCTGCGGTGGAGCGCGGACTTTCGCTGGGGCAAGCGCCTGCACTTCGCGGGGCCGACCGACCCGCTGCCCCCCGACCTCGACTGTCTCGTGACGGACTGCCGTGGCCCGGTGGCGCGGTTGGCGGTTCAATACAAGATGGCGCACCCGTCGTCCAAGCTGCATGTCGTGACGTTCGAGACGCCCAACTGGGTCGAGCAGTATGTCCCGGCCCTGGCAGCGTTGATGCGCAAGGAGGACTTTCAGTCCATACCGAAGGTCGCTGACCGGCTGGTCGCCATCAGCGAGGTGGGCGGACACTACCTGCAGGAACTCTATGGCACCGACGCGCCGCTGGAGGTCATCTATCCGGTGCTCAACACCGAGGCGGCGGATGCCGCGACACCCACTCTTCGCCGGCGCCCCTTTGCGGTATTCGCGGGGCGCCCGGTCGCCCACAAGCACCTCGACGCGGCTCATCACGCGGTGATGGAGACGCCGGACATCCTTGACCTTGTGGTCATCGGCAGCCCCGGCGCCTATCGTCCCAAAGGCAACAAGGCACACAAGGTCATGTTCCATGACCACATCGCCGAGGTGGACAAGTTCGGGTTCCTCAAGGGGGCGCGGGTGGTGCTGGCCCCGTCGACATTCGAGGGCTTTGGGATGGTGCCCGGGGAGGCCCTCATCTCGGGGACGCCGGCGGTGGTCTACGACCTGCCCGTCCTGCGCGAGGCATACGGCGACGACATCCTGTATGCAAAGCACAACGACCCGGAGGACTTCGCGAAGGTGGTGCGGGGGGCCGTCGCCGGCGCGAAGCCGGACATGCGCAAGGCAGCGGCCAGGACGCGGGCGCGATTTGGCCTCGACACCATGCCCGAGCGTGTGCAGGCGCATCCGTTCCACGCCGTGACCCGCACCCGCCTGTCGGTGTCGATGATCGCCTATGCCACCCCGGGCGTCGAGTCCTGCCTGGCCGCCCTGTACCCGCAGGTCGACGAGATAAATATCGCCTACGGCCCGGTGCCGTTCTGGCGCAAGTTTCCAGAGGGGGGCATCCTGGAGCGGATTCAGGACTTCCCCGACCCGGAGCATAAGATCTCCGTAGACGCGCGCAAGGTGTGGCCGGACAAGCGGGTCATGTGGGAGTCGTGCGGGAGCCGCGCCACCGGCAACTACATGCTGCTGACGGCGGCGGACATGATATGGGTTGGCCTCGACAAGTGGCTCTCCGCCGGGCACAAGTTCGCCACACCGCGCTGGGTGAATTTCTGGCATGACTTCAAGCACTGGGTCTACGGCCCGGACGCAGCCACATCCCTGATAACAGGCCATGCCCTCCGGTGGGGCGAGAGCCTGCCGCCCTTCGGGAGCGCCTGCCATCATCATCTCTTTTCATGGTGGAGGCCCAGCTACACCTGGAAGACCCATACCCAGCCGCGCGACAGCGAGGGCAGGTCCCTTTTCTCATCGAAGGCTAATCTCGCGGCTGCGACAAAGACGCCGGAGACCGTGTGCTACCACTTCGGGCACGCCCTCCCCGACGACATCATGCGCCAGAAGCACCGCTTTTATCTGGACCGCGACGGAGGCAAGGCCGCGGTCGACGTTGCACTGGCCGCCCGCGAGAGTATGTGGCACAACTGGACGGGCAAGACGGGCCCACACGGGGACGGCATCATCGCACCCGTGGACTGGGAGCTGCCTGACGAAGTTTTGGCGGCACATCGGGAGCTCTTCGGCGCCGAGGCGCCGAGATCGGAGGCGGCAGGATGACAACCATAACAAACGGCAACGGCCGGACCACGCTCAAGACGGGCGGTATCATCGCGGCGGTGCTGCTCGCTCTCTCCATGATGGGAATATCGGCCGGGTCGTGGCTCGCCATCAACCGCGAGATCTCCGCCATGGGGCCCGTGGTGGTGGAGACGAAGCGCGTCACCGACAGCAACGTATCTCGCATTACGGAAAACGAAAAGGCCGCGGCGGCCCACGCCCAGGCATTCAAGTCCTTTGACGACACATTGGCGAGCATCGACAAGCGCCTCGAGCGCATCGAGGACAGGCTGGTGAGGTGATGAGCGACCTTTTGAGCACTGGCGCCGCATGGCTGGCGTCGCAGGCCACCGCCAAACTCGGCACCGCCGTTACCTACCGGGTGACCGCCGAGGAGGTGGAGGAGGTGACCGTGACGGCCACGTGGGGGCGCACGGAGTTCGATGTGGATGACGGCGCGGGCATGAAGATCACCGCGCACGTGACGGACTTTATCATCGCCGCGGCGGAGATGGATATCGTGCCGGTGCCCGGGGACATCATCCTGGCGGGCGCCGCGGAGTACGAGGTGATGAACTTCGCCGGCGAGGGCTGCTGGCGCTGGACCACCGCCTTCAGGGTGGCCATGAGGATACACACGCGGGAAACGGGAGAGGTGGATGTGGATTCATAGCGGGGGCCTTGAATGAGCGTGGCAATGGACATAGCCGATGCGGTCGCCGACGCCCTCGCGGAGGCACCGGTCGGGACGTTCTCGATGGCGTTTACCCCGGACTCGCTGGCGGTGCCGCGCTTTACGCTCAGTGAGATAAAGACCCTTCACGTGACGGTCGTGCCGGCATCGGTATCAATCACCGGCTCGTCGCGCGGCAAGGACGCATGGGAGATACAGATCGACGTCGGCGTGCAGAAGCGCGTGACCCAGCGCCTGGTTGAACCCGACGTGCTCGCGCTGGCCGCGCTGACGGAGGAGATCGTGGACTATCTGCGCGGGCACAGGTTCGATGCGCTGCCGCGCGTAGCGTGGCTGAGGACCCAGATAGACCCGCTCTTCGCGGTGGAGCATCTCGAGGGGGTGGGGACGTTTACGAGCGTGGTGAGGCTATTTTACCTGGTGCATAGATGACCCTGCTGCTACGCGGAGCAATGACCCGCCGTAACTGGCGACGGCCCCCCGGCGGGGGGTTTGCGCAGGTCACGGAGATGTTCTTTGACCGCGTGGCGGTCCTGAACGCGATCACAAAAGCAGAGGCCAGGGTCTATTCAAAGTTTGGCGCCTACGTGCGCCAGAGGGCCATGTCGTCGCTGCGCATGGCCGGCCCGAAGGCCCGCAGCAAGATGACAAAAAAGGAATGGCAGCTGTGGCACATCCGGGCGAGACGCGCCGAGCAGCGCGGACGGGATGCGCCGCCACTGCCGGACAAGGTCAGCGCGCCCGGCAAGCCCCCGAAGCTGCATATAGGGCCTCGCTCGCGCAACCCGCTGAGGCGGATGATATTCTTCGCGCATGACCCCGCCAAGCGGTCTGTCGTCATCGGGCCGTATCAGTTTCGCATGGTGGGCGCGCTCACCGGCGCCCAGCTGCTCGAATATGGTGGGCGCGCCACGCACGCGGAAGTCGCGGCGCGGCCATTTATGCACCCGGCATTCAAAAAGGAACTGCCGGGGCTACCGCTCCTGTGGCGGAATTCAGTAAAACCGTAAACTGGCCACAAGGTCAAGGAGGATCGAGATGGCAGAGGTACTCGGGCTCAATGCCAAGCTGTACTACGACGTGCTTGGCGCGGCAAACGATGACTGGACCGAGATGGAAAACGTCAAGGACGTGACGCTGACGCTCACCAAAAGCGAAGCCGACGTCACAACGCGCGGCTCCAACGGATGGAGGCAGACCGTGGGCGCCCTCAAGGAGGCGACGCTCGATTTCGAGATGGTCTGGGACACGGACGACGACGGCTTCACCGCCATCCAGGATGCGTTTATAAACAACACATCCATCGGCATGGCGGCCATGGACGGCGACATCGACGTGGTTGGCACACAGGGACTCGTGGCCGACTTCGACGTTGTCAGCTTCACGCGCACCGAGCCTCTCGAAGAGGTGCTGAAAGTGGCCGTGTCGGTCAAGCCGACCTACTCGGTCACCGCCCCGGAATGGACGACCGTAGCCGCCGGATCGTAGGGTGAAACAGGAGGCTCGGCGGTAGTTCTTACCAAGTACTCTGTGAAGGGAGGATAGATGCAATCGTTCAAGGATACCGAAGGACAGGCCTGGGACATCAAGATCGACGTGGGCGCCGTCAAGCGGGTGCGCGATGCGCTGAAGGTCGACCTGGTGAAGATCGACGACGGCAACCTGCTCCAGAGCCTCTATGACGATCCCGTGCTCCTCGTCGACGTTATCTTCTGCCTGTGCCAGGCCCAGGCCACCACGGCGGGGCTAAGCGACGTGGAGTTCGCCGAGCGGTTCGGTGGCGACACGGTTGCTGAGGCGACCGAGGCGTTCGTCGCCGAGCTCATAGCTTTTTTCCCGAACCCCCGCCGGCGAGACCTGCTGACGGCGGCGATGGAGAAGATGCAGGTGATCGAGGACGCGGTCTTCGACGAGGCGGACAAGAAGCTGGCGGCGATAACGGTGGACGAGATAGTGGCGCAGGTGATGACGCCGCTCGAGATCGCCCCCCTGTTGACGCCTGGCGACTTATCTGGCAATACGCTGGAATCGTCGGAGTCGACCCCACCAATCTGACGTTCAGGGAACTCCTGTGGATGGCAGAGGGCGCTACGGAATCAAGGTCGCGGGACGGATGGGCGAGGACCTCGGCGCTTCTGGCGCTGACGTTCAATATCAACCGCGACCCGAAGAAGCAGCGCGCGGTGTCGCCCGACGCCTTTAACCCGTGGGCCGAGAAAGGTAAGGCCAAGGCGCCCCAGCAGAGGGTCCCGCTGACCGTGCTGAGGGACGTGTTTGTGAGGCCCGACGGCAAGCCCAATGGAGGTAAGCGACGTGGCTCCAGACGGAAGCGCACCTGACGCGATGGCGACCATGGTCGACGAGAGGATAGTCTCGCTCTCGCGGCTCACGGCCGAGGCGTACCAGTACCGCGAGGAACTCGTCGCCACGGCGCAGCTTTTGGGCGCCGACCCCCCGGGCGTCGTCCTCGAGATAGGCACGGGCTGCGGGGGATGGCTGTGGGTGATGAGGCCGGTGATGGCGCCAGTCGTGGACATCCTCACTATCGACCCGGACACGTGCGGGCGCATCACAAACAGCGAGAGGGTGTTTGCGGCGCTGCGCGATGACGACACGAAGGTGAGGTGCCTGCGCCTCTTCAGCGAGAACCCAACCGTGCCCGTCATGGTGAGGCACTGGCTGGCCGGGCGGGCCGTGGACGTGCTGATGATAGACGGCGACCACGAGTACAAGGCCGTCCGGCACGACTGGGAGACATATTCCCCCATGGTGAGGCCGGGCGGGCTCGTCCTCTTTCACGACATCAATCCAGGCCCGGGGCACCCCCTCGCCCCCGTCGACGGCGCGCCGCGATTCTGGCGCGAGGAAATGGCAACGAGGCTGGGCGCACTGTCGATTGTGTCCCGCGACGTGGGCGAAGGCCTCGGCATCGGGGTCATCAGGATGGAGGGCTGAGGCATGGCCGCCGGCAAGGCAGGGGCGATACGTGCAGGCAGGGCATTCGTCGAGCTCTTTATCGACGACAGCCAGGTGCAGAGGGGTCTGCAGAGTGCAGGGCGCCGGATTCAGGACTTTGGCAGGAGCCTGCGCCTGGTTGGCTATGGACTGACGGGCCTTGCCGGCGTGCTGGCCGTGCCATTTATAGCCGGGGTCAAGGCGGCCGGGGACGCCATAGAGACCATCAACAAGTTCGAGCAGGTATTCGGCGACCAGGCCGAGGCGGCAGCCAAGTTTGGTGACGCCCTCGCCCATGCGGTGGGCCGCAGCCGCTACGAGATGAAAGACGCCCTCGCGTCCTTCCAGGCGTTTTTCGTGGGGCTGGGATTCGGCGCCGAGAAGGCGCGCCTGCTCTCCCAGGAGACGACGCACCTGGCGCTGGACTTCGCATCGCTGTATAACCTGCCTGACCAAGTTGCCTTCGACAAGTTTCAGAGCGCGCTGGCTGGGCTCTCCCGTGCGGTGCGCGCCTACGGCATCAACGTCTTGGAGGGCGCCGTAAACACGGAGGCCCTGGCGCTTGGCATCTCTAACGGCACGCGCGAACTCACCATGCAGGAAAAGGCCATCGCCCGCTTTTCGATTATCCAGAAGACGATGACTGCGCAGGGGGCCGTTGGGGACGCCATACGAACGGCAGATAAGTACATCAACCGGATGAAGGCCCTCCGCGGCGCGATCTACATGCTGCGTGTCGAGATCGGGAATGCGCTCCTGCCGACCGTCACGCGCTACGTGGACAAGGCGGTTATCCTGGCACTGGCGACCGAGAAATGGGCGCGCGCGAACGGCGCCATCATCCGCTCGATAGCCAAGGTGGTCCTCATCATCGGTGCGGTGGGCGTGGGCCTTATCGCCGCCGGCTTCGCCATGTCTGGCATTGCATTCGCCATGGG
>Ga0307378_10007421_pt1 | contig 14775 bp, 25 predicted proteins | sample UN1MG_FD_202238 | JGI IMG/M metagenome (GOLD analysis project Ga0307378, IMG submission 202238) | Soil microbial communities from Risofladan, Vaasa, Finland - UN-1 | ecosystem: Environmental > Terrestrial > Soil > Coastal area > Acid sulfate soil | place: Finland: Risofladan, Vaasa | collected...
GCACGCAATCTTCCCGACCCATGGGATGATCGCTTACGTACTGATTTTAAAAACAAAAACTGGAAGCGCCATCGATTAACCCAATATAAGTGTTGACTTTTGTAGACTGATAGGATTATAGTAATGTGGTTACATTTCTACTAACCGTTACAGGAGAAAATATTATGGGATTAATTATTGCATTTATACTGTGTCTACTGATTGTGGCCCTCGTCCCCACATTCGTTAATCGTGCCATGGCGCGTACCGAATATCAGGATGGCAACGAACGCACAGTAGTGCCACGCACAGCCAGTGTGGCGAACTGGACCGTTCGCGCAGTCTTTAGCTCCATCGCCGCAATCCTCGTCTTTACGACATCGCTCATCACCGTCGGTGATAACGAGATCGCCCAGATGAAACGTATCTACGGTGGTGATCTGCCAGCCGGTAAGATCATCGGCATGGGAAATCAAAAAGGTAAAAAGGCTGAAGTTATCGGACCCGGTTTCCACTTCGTATTCGGACTCAACGTTCTGAACGATGTCGAGAAGCAGGAAATGATTGAAGTTCCGCCGGGATTTTACCGAACGCTATCAGCGAAGGATGGTAAGCCGTTACCACAGGGTGTTACATATGCTCCTGACTTCGGTGCCGAGCTTAACTCGTATCTTGATGCCACGGCATTTCTGACCGCTACTGACCCCAACATTGGTTTCAAGGGTCCGCAGACTACGATTCTGCCGCCGGGTACTCACTGGGTTAACACCTACCTATGGACAGTATCGAATGACCGCAAAGCAAGAAACATCGAACAGGGTTTTGTAGGTGTCATCAAGTCCAACACGCAAACATCGGTAAACTTCGGCGCTAACATGGTCGCAGCTTATCCCGACGATTGCCACGCTGTTGCCCCGCCTGCTGGACGTTCCGCTAACGCACTATCGAGCCCGCTGATGCCAGTTGGTTGTGTCGGTATCTGGAATAAGGTTCTTCCTCCTAGCAAGTACTACGTCAATGAAGACGTGTTCGTAGTTACCCCCATTGATACCCGTGTTCAAGCGTGGGAATATCAAGGTGGTTACCTGAGCCGTACCGTTGACCTGTCTGTAGATGCCAAGGGCGAGATCACCCAGAAAGCACGCGAGGAACAAGTCGCCCGACCCGAAACCGCAGTGGATGATGCAGTCGATATCAAGATCGATGGTTACACCATTCATCAGTCCCTTCGGGTTCTGGTACAGGTAACTCCACAAAATGCTCCGTACATCGTTGCATCGGTTGGTGGTATGGAAGAAGTTGAAAACCGTATCATTTCTCCGGCTGTTCAATCTGCGGTACGTGACCTTTCCGGTCAGTTCATTACGGTTACGGAAGCGGTCATCAATGAAGAGTCCGGCAAACCCGAACTCGACGAAAGTGGCAACGCGGTTACCCGTCAGTCTACACGTCCGATTCAACCACTGGACCTGATCGAGCGTCGTGGTATTCTTCAGGCAAAAGCTGAAGAGCAAATCACACCCGAAGGCAACAAGGCTGGTGTTACTATCAAGGAAGTCCGCTTCCTGCGCCCCGACTTGCCACCTGAAGTACTGATTCCACGTAAGCGTCAACAGCTTGCCTTCGAGATGATCGAAACCTTGAAGAAGGAACAGCAGGCTCAGGTCGAGCGCATCTCGAAAGAGAACGCACAAGCGACGGCTGAACAGCAGCCAGAACTGGTACGTGCTCAGATCGCGGTAGAGGTTGCCGAGCAGTACAAGCAGCAGCAGTTGCTCCGTGGTGAAGCTGACCGTAACTATCTGGAACAGGTAGCTGCCGGACAGGACGCTCAGGCTAATGTCCTTGGTAAGGAACTGGTTGCCAAGCTGAAGATGATGGAGTTGATTCTGGATAACCCAGAAGCTCTGCAACATCTCGGTAAGACCGTACCTAACATCGTTGTCATGAGTGGCGATGGTGCTGGTGCTGGTGGCATCGGTTCACTGGAAGGCTTTGCAGCAGTGCTGTCTGGTAGTGGAGTTTTGGGTCAGAACCTTGATCCGAAATCAGCGAAGGTAGCTCAGCAGTAGAACTATCAACCAAGTAAGATGACGAAGGGGGCGTATGCCCCCTGAGTCAGTAGGAGGACAAAATTATGAAACGACCATTAACTGAAGGTAAAACCCGTAACGCAAAGAAGCCAGTTGACGGCGACCGGTTGGTACCGATTACTCCGCCTCCCGCTGGTAAACAAGCCCCCGCTGGAAACTTCATGACTGATGCGAAAGCTAGTCAACTGACGGAACAGGGATTCAAACTAGAAGGCTACATCATGCGCGATGAACGCGGCAACTGCGCACTCGTTCACACAGGGCGCGTCGTTCAGATTACTAATGACGAACTCGACGAACTACTCAATACATTCTCAACATTTAGTGATGAAGAAGAAGGTTAGCATGGCCGACAGGGTGACCGACCTAAAGACCAGAACATTGGTCGATAGAGGTATGGTAATCACCGGCCAAATTCTGATGGACCCAGAGACCGAAGAGTATGCCTTCGTTGACCAAGGCCGCGTTCAGTGGATGGGTAAGGGTCTTGCACTAACGATCCTCGGACATGCACCACCGCCAGAAGACATCGATGCAAGTACATTCCGCAAACGAGTGATCGCTGACCTCCGTCAACATCACGTTATAATGGATGAACCAAATGACAAAAAAGATTGAACTGAATTACGATTACGAGAAGAGCCGTACCGCGATACGTTACTGGTTGCTAGGTAAGGGCTGGCACGTCGCACACGATGCGCTGGAGATGGGCATGGAGTACCATACCGGTGTCCGTAAAAACGGAAATCCCGAGTTTAGTCACCAAATTTTTCAGGCACAGTTCGCTAGAACTCTGCCCGATCTCATATACCCCGAGGAAACACTCGCAGTCATCTTCCTTCACGACATCGTGGAAGACTGTGATGTCCCCATTAAGGACATTTACACGAGGTTTGGTGAACTGGTAGGCGTAGGTGTAGGGCTCATGTCAGACATCGACTCACAGGGCGTAGACAAGCCTCTGGAGTCCTATTACGCAATCATGGTGGACTCGCCCATCGCCAGCATTGCGAAGGGCATAGACCGTATGCATAACTTCCAGAGCATGATGTCAGTATTCTCAGACCCGAAGAAGTCTCGGTATATAGAAGAGACACGTGAACATTTAATACCGATGCTGAAGTCTGCTCGCAAGCGTTACTCACAGCAGGAACCGGCATACCAGAACGTCAAGCACGTATTGCTGACGCAGATGGAATTGATTTCTGGGATGATTTCTGCTAAGATGGTTTCAGCAGTATAAGGCCACGCTCCCGTAGCTCAGCGGCCAGAGCAGGGGACTCTAAATCCCTGTGTCGTGGGTTCGACTCCCACCGGGTGCGCCAACTCTTTAATAGGTAATTGAAATGTCAGATTGGGTAGCACAATGTTCCACATGTCAGTTTTATAATGGCGACCATGGAGCGTCCAATTGCCTACGATATCCACCGCAGATAATTTCCGTTCCTCCGAAGTCAGTCGAGCAGCACGATGCCTGTGGTAGGTTTGTTGGTAATATAAAATACGACCTACTCTCTAAATTCCCCGCAATAGAGCCAGATGACTGGTGTGGGGAATACCAACCCGAGAAGAAAGCGTTCTGTAAATACATGGATAACGTGTTGTAGACTGGTCTCCAAAGTAAATTGTACCTATATTAACCTATCAAGGTAAGTACCATTATGAATATTAAAGAACTAGTAATCGGCGGCGAAGACTACATCGGTGGAGAAGACTTCTAGATGAGCACTGAAACCATTTGACATTCCGGTATCCGTGTGATACCTTGTAGACACTTAACAGCATAAATACTTAATAGAGATCATTTAACCTAACGCAGGACAATACAATGAAAGACATCAAAGGATTATAGACTACTCATAGAGTAACTTTCACGACGAAGGCAACCTTCGCCGATTTCTGTATTGCCCATCAACATATCCTATTCCCGTTGGCGCGAATTCCGCGACAACGTTTTCCTATGCACGATCACTTTACAGGGAGGACTGAGCCATGAGACATTAGGTTTCTTATCATTCACGCGCACCTTAATGTGCCAAAAACTACCCATTAACACCCATTAACCGGCTCAATGAGCCAAATTTGACACATTAGAAAGGAGTACACATTATGTACACAATCGAAAACATGACCACAACGAACGAATGGACCGACAACGGTTCAATCACACACTACCACTTCGAATTCGGTTTCGACGGCAAGGAGGAATACCTCGCCCAGACCGACGGATGGAAGACTGAGTACAAGGAACTCAGCAAGAGGATTCGTCAGCACAAGCTGTACCGTAAGCCCTCGAAGCGTCCTGCTGACATGGACGGCTGGCAGAACCTCTGCACGCTTAGCACATTGCAGGAGAAGGCACGCCTTATGAATGCAATGCGAGTGCAAGCAAAGGCCGAGGCCGGTCGAAGGATGGTGGCGCTACAACAGGTCGCTTAATCTGGCGAGGGGTCTTCGGGTGTGACACTCGGAGACCCTTTAACCAGTAAATAAACATATCGTATAGGAGAACATCATGAGTGACCTGTCAGACCTGAAACGGCGTGCCGGTATTACCGAAGGAGCAGAAGGATTGGACGAGCGGTTCATACCTCAAGCCATCAACACTGCTAGGGCGGATTTTGCTTCGATAGTGGGCTTCTTGGAAAAGGGTATATTAGTACCGGGTATGAAGGGTGGAGACGCATCCGACATAATCGCGTCGCTGAAACAAACCATGAGCGATCTGGACGACGCTCTGGAAGTATTAGGAAGATAACCATGGAACTCCGATTCAACATCAAGAAAGAAGACGCCGAACGGGCCGAGCAATTGGTACAGCAGATACGTAACCCTGCCGGTTCGATCCACGCACAGGTCGAATATCCTGTTTTGCGTGTAGTCGTCAACGACCCCAACGTCGATCTCAATGCGCTAGCCAAGCAGATTGAAGGTGGTCTTCGCACCCCAACACAGCCAGTAGATTACCCGATGGAATCAGCCCTCGCCGATCTCAAGCGTCGCGCAGGTATTATCACAGGCTAATCAAGCCTTAATTTTCTTGACTAAATTCCAGTAATCTGGTAAAATGGGTCTATTAAATCGATAGAGGATTTGCCCATGACTGCACCGACTGTTACTGAAACCAAAAATCCCAACGGAACCACTACATACCGCATATCTGCGTTGATGAACTGGTTCACCACTAATCCGGTTGAAGTTGAGCAAATGATGGCTCAGTACGCTGAAGTTGGTCACTGGGAACAAGCGAAATGAGATCAGCCACCGAAGAAAGAGCCGCAATGGTGCCGAGACAGGTTCACCGTTTGGCCCACATATTGTCCGAGGGTTCTGACGTTACTACCACTCGCATAGCGGGTGGTGCTGTTCGTGACATGCTGTTGGGTGTCGAGCCCAAGGATTGGGACATGGCATCTACGTTGCTTCCCGCAGCAGTCATGGACAAAGCTATGAGTGCTGGCTATACCGTCATACCTACTGGTTTGCAACACGGTACTGTTACCGTTGTGGTTGAAGGCATGCCCTTGGAAGTGACCACCTTGCGTGCAGACGTTGAGACTGACGGTCGCCACGCTGACGTTGAATTCATAACCGACTGGAAAGAAGATGCAAAGCGTCGCGACTTGACTATGAACGCATTGTTCATGGACGTGGACGGAATCATATTCGATTACGTTGGTGGTGTTGATGACTTGAAAGCTGGTGTTGTCAAATTCGTCGGTGATCCTGCCGAACGTATACAGGAAGATTACTTGCGGATATTGCGTTACTTCCGTTTCGTCGGTCGCACTGGTTCTCGCAAGTTTGACAAGCAGGCATTGAGTGCCATACGTCGATTGAACACAGGATTGGCTCGTATATCCGGTGAGCGTATATGGATGGAGATGAGTAAGATATTGACCGGTGACATGGTGCACGAAGTATTGAAGCACATGAGCGATACTGGTGTATTGGCTGCGATAGGCATAGCGACCCCCGAGTTGGCTGTGGCGGTTGTTGCCAACGTCATGGGTGGCAAGCCCGAGACTGTACTGTGCGGACTGATAAGCCATCGTGGTGATACCTACGCCATAGCTGATGCTTGGAAGTTGAGCCGTGACGAGCGAAAGGTAATAGAATTCTTGGTCACTCCCAAGGCGGCTTACTCTTTGTCTTTGATGGACTGGAAGAAGCTCGTAGTCGAGCATAGCAAGGAATTGGTCATGGAGGGTTTGTGTCTGGTCCCGAAGGTTGGTTGGAGTACCGCAATAGAACAGTGGGATGTTCCCACCTTCCCGTTGCGAGGTGCCGACATATTGGCATCGGGCGTCGAAGCTGGACCGGAAGTTGGTCGTCGCTTGAACGCGTGCAAGTTGAAGTGGATGGATTCCGAATTCACCTTGACCAAGGATGACTTGTGTAAAATGGCGGAGACTGTATAATAGTCTCCGTCATTAACTAATGGATAACAGCATGCCTCATATCACAGCAATAGTAGGATACCCCACAAAACCCAAAGGACTTCGTGTATGGGCCGCAGCGAACGAAGATCAATGGATGGAATTTTATTACGGATATCGCGGTCGCTTCGAACAGGATCGTAAATCAGCAGGACGCTCCTACGAAGCCGAATGGTTTGCGGAGATGAGTGATGACAGTAAAATACCCCTTCCCTCCCCTGAAGAAATGTTCAAGTTGAAAACAGAAATCAAAAATATCACGCGGCAGTTTTGGTCGAAGGCTCTGAACATACCCGAATGAGCTACTGCCGCTTCAGTGAAGACTCCGACCTGTATGTCGTCGGCGTAGGGGATGGCTACCAGTGTATAAACTGCAAGCTCATGCCCGACGAATACGCCTCATGGCACGGCAAGACTCGTACAGATGTATTCGAACACTTGATGGATCACGAAGACTGCGGCGACAAGGTACCACTATCTGCTCTCAAGCGCATCATCGAGGAGCTATCGAACATCCCACAAGAGCATTGGGATAATGAATTCAATGCCCTCATGAGGAAGCTGGCTGCTCCTAACATAGCATTCAATGAGATCATAGCTAGAACGAAGATTTGTATGATGGTGGAAGACCTGTTCGCTGCCTTGGCCGATCTCAGTAATTTAGATTGGCCGGAAGAAGACGAGACCGATGATTGACAACATCATCCAGACATGTACAATGATCTCATGAATTCTGAATTTGAAAAATTTCTCACTGAAGAGGGATACACGAACGTCCGAGTAATCGATGGTGTGATTTGTGCCACCTTGCGATTCATATACACCGTTGGTGTTTGTTACGGCCTCGACAGTACTGGGTACTGTGGCCGCTTCTGCTTCGGAACACAGATGGAAGCCGAATTGTTCCTGAAGGAATGGGACGGCAAAACACCACCAGTCATCGGCGAAGACGGCTGTATGGCAATCAAATGAACTGGGTAGCCGTAGTAGTGTGGGGTACAATCGGGGTTGTCGTAGTGACATTGCCTTTCATTCTGGGATATAATTTACTATGAGTAAATGCATCCCCTGTGAACGTGGATTAGAAATAGGTTTAGTTCAACCTTGACTTCTGGTTTCGCTGGTGTTATAAATAGAACTAGGTAATGGTGATGAGGCGGACAGGTGACGCGGAATCCTCATAAGGTTCTTGTAGGAGGTTCGATACCTCCCATCACTACCAACAAATTTTGGGACTGTGGCGGAATTGGTAGACGCGCTAGATTTAGGTTCTAGTATCGCAAGGTGTGGGGGTTCGAGTCCCCCTTGTCCCACCAGATTGATGATGGCTTGTTGAATGCCAATAGTAAACAAGTAAGCGGGATTCGCGAGGCACGTGAATAGGGATGCCCAGTCGTTCCCATCGTTCTTAATCGCCTATGCATCAGGTACCCAAGGATGTATAGAAGGTTGGCGACTAACCGAAAAAGTAGTCGCAACAAATTCTATCGCGGGGTAGAGCAGTCAGGTAGCTCGTTAGGCTCATAACCTAAAGGCCGGAGGTTCGAATCCTTCTCCCGCTACCAAATTATGCGTATGGCAGATGCACCGGTTCTTATTAGTGCACTAACAGGAACCGCCAAGTGGCGAGTCTGCTTATACAAACCCGAAAAGCGGTGCGCCGTCGAGTACGGAGTACGGGGGTCCGAATCCCTCCATGCGCTACCAAATTATGCGAGGTATGCAAGCGGTTAAAGCAACGGGGCTCATAACCCTGTCCTTCGGGTTCGTGGGTTCGACTCCCACCCTTCGCTACCAACTCTTGACTTTTCATCCCTTCCTTTGTACCATTCCCTGTCAATAGGGAGAATATCATGGATTTACCAATAGAAATAATCGAAAACTTCTACAATACTGATTCTCAGGAGTTATGGGATACGATTGAGTGGGAAAGACGTGATGCACCGCGACGTGAATGTTGGATGACTGACACAAACTCACCATACACATATGGTTCTGGGATGGGCGAAAGAACATACATCCCGAAAGTTTGGCACAGTGTTGCCAAGAACATTCAGCAAGAATTAACGTCATTGTTGGGCTATACACTTGAGGGCTGTTTCGTTAACGGATACGAAGACGAGAGACAGCACTTGGGTTGGCACGCTGACGACAGTCCAGAAATGGATGACGATAGAGTGATTGCAGTTGTTAGTTACGGTGCCGAGAGGTTCATCAATTTCAGACCGAGAGGTCACAAGGGTCCGGCACCACACACTGTGTTGATGCCATCGGGCAGTTTGTTGTTGATGGGAACCGGTATGCAGGATGAATGGGATCACAAGATTCCTAAGCACTCCGCCAAGTGCGGGTTTAGATTATCATTGACCTACAGGGGTATTGTATAACACAATACCCCTTGACCTTCCCCACATTCGGACATATCTTTCTCCTAACAATTAGGAGATAACCGTGGACCCAAACGCAGAAAAAGATTTACTCGAAGAAGCCGACCGTCTGGCTGCTGAAGTTGAAGCCGACCTCGCCAAAGGGCAGTTTGATGAAACCGATATTGGTTCCATGAAAGAGATGCCTGACCTGACCCCCGAGATGATGGAAAACATGGACCCCGCAATGCTTCAGGCTATGATGGCCAGAATGGCTGAAGAGCGTCTACGGTTCCAGCGCAAACCCCAATCGTTCTACACTCGCAAGCAGACCACCAAGTCACAGCGTAAGGCGAAGCGTGTTGCACAGACGACGGCTCGTGCTATCTCCAGTCGTAACGGCAATGGTAAGTCTATCTCGTCAGCGAAGAGACGCAAGAAGGCTGCATGAACACAAAGTTCGAGCGTAATTATTGGGTACTAAAAACTAAAAGCGCCGATGCTATTGGTTTGCTCACGACCATTAATCCGATTGGCGACGTGGCGACGTTCGAATTCTCTCTTCATTGTCCTCAACACACCGGTTCCATGGATGAGTTCATGGACCTTAATGGTACGTCCATCGACTTCGCAGAATTTGAGACACATCGGGATGCATTCAAAACGCTGGAAGAACTTGAGGTGGTTGACACGTGGTTGACGATGTCAGGTACCACCCGAAGCACATTAGTTAGGAAAACGAAAAATGGAAGAACCACTACCACCGATTCAACCCCTGACCCGAGTTAGATTCAACGAACTAGCGAGTAAGGTTAGGGAGGACACCAAGTACGACTCTGGTTTCCAAGGAATAATAGATCACCCTGCTCATCAAGAAATTGTCGAGGGTGGCGAGGTAGCCATCCGGCACATCCTTCGGGATTTGCAAAACAACCCAGACCCATGGCACTGGTTTATGGCACTTTATCTCATCACTGGTGAGACGGTTATTAAGGAAGAACACCGAGGTATGGTCCTCGCGATGACCGAAGATTGGCTGGCGTGGGGAAGAGAAAAAGGATATCTTCCAAATAAAACTTGACATTACCGATGGATGGGATTATAAATACAAACAGTCGCGTAGCTCAGTTGGTTAGAGCGCTTGTTTTACATGCAGGATGTCGTCGGTTCGAATCCGACCGTGACTACCAAATTATTGACTCGTAGCACAACTGGCAGTGCAGCGCACTCTGAATGCGAAGGTTTGTAGGTTCGAACCCTACCGAGTCAGCCAAACATCTATAGGGGTGTAGCTAAGGTAACTGGTGTTGCCAGTGGTTTTTGAGGCCACCGCCGTAGGTTCGATTCCTAACACCCTTGCCAAATGCCTGTATCTAATATGCCAGTGGGTGACCCCTTTAACTTCGTTGGCGGAAACGGGTGCTACGTCAATAGCAACGATTCCAACACAATTACCATCAATAATCAGGTTCACGATTTTCAAGTACGTCACTTCGTTTTAAAGGATTCCAGCAAGCGAGCTATCGGTCTTTTCGTGGGTCCGGTTGATATCAATAGCGACACGCATTTCACATTGTTCGCCCCAAACAATCCCGAAGCACCTACACAGCCACTAGATTCCGAAATACTGGACCCCATCGAGTACGACACCCACATTGCATTTGAAACGTTGCCTGTTCTGGAAGTGTGGCACTACGTTACCGGTGGTGTTATTGTGAAATTCCCGGCCTGATATAATGGCGAATGTAAGTATTAATATTGATTCCATTGGCGGGCATACTCATACCATGGTTCCAGAAGTAGGTGATCTTGTATACCAAAGCGGGCAAATTCTGACCTACGTCGATGGCGATTGGAAGATAGTAGATGCAGGCTTGCCCCTCTGGATGGATATGTGGATCGTTTTCCATGTCAAAGCAGATAACATAGGCATATGGGCTGGCGTGCTGGATTCTAATAACCTACCGAAAACGTGGACCGCGATTGGGGATGGTGAACCCGACTATTATGAAATTAGTCCCAAATGGCTCAGTAAGATTGATTACGAAACTCAACTAGCCTTCGACGCCTTACCCGTTATGGAAGTAGAACGCGAGTCACCGGCAGGCATCCTCTTGAAATTCCCCGACTGATGCGCTAACACGGTAAATACTTCCATACGGAGTATACCAATGCGCATTGACCAGATTGACCGACTACCTATTAACGAGAGCTACGTTCGACGCCTGAAAAATAAGCTAGGCGGCGAGACTGGGCTCGTTAATGTATTCCGTGAATTCAATAAGTTAACCGGTGAACCACAACTCGATTTCGAACGCATCCACGACATGAGAATTATGCTAGAAAATGATGAAGACTTCGACCCATTCGGTCACATAGTAAGTGGCGACGACCAGATAGACACCAAGGAAGATTGTGTCCTAAAATTACAGGACGGTGCCGACAAGCTCCAACACCTGAAAGTCGTCTACATCGGCTTACCTGCCGGTTACACCTGCCCCTTCGCTGACAAGTGCAAGACCTTTGCTCACCGCAAGGGTAAAACTTTCCCGCTTCAGCCCGGTCAGGAAAAGCCACTCAAGATAAAGCAGCAGGGTGACATTCGATGCTTCGCTGCATCTCGGGAAGCCCAATACCCAAACCTTCGTAATCTACGGTGGAGCAACCGCGATCTCTTGAAAGAATTCGAAGGAGACCTTGCGGGCATGACTGATTTGATACTGCGCTCGTTGGAATTCTACGAGCACACCAAAAAGAAAATCCGTATTTTCCGCATCCACGACTCTGGTGACTTCTACTCTCAGGAATATTTCAATGCATGGGTGGACACTGCCAAGCGACGCACCGACATTCTGTTCTACGCATACACCACATCATTACCGTACTGGGTAGAGCGCATGGAAGACCTCCCGAAGAACTTCCGATTGATTGCTTCCAAGGGTGGCAAGGCGGACGACCTCATCGAGAAGCACAACCTACGCCAAGCTGTTGTCGTAACCGAGTTGAACGATGCTATCAAGCAGCGGTTGCCGGTTGATGTGAATGAGTATCTAGCCATCTTCAGCGAGAAGGATTTCGCGCTGTTGATACACAACACTCAAGCCGCTGGCTCCAAGGCAGCTAGAGCCAAGAAGGGCAATGAAGCAATCATAAAGCAGAAGGCAGCAGAATTCCACCTACCCGAACACGAACTCGACAAGCTGGTTCGACAGTTCACCACCAAGGCTATTCGGTGGGACGCAGCCGCAGAAAAAGCACAAGCACAGGCTTCATAAAATACCACGACCTTTCACTTTCTGAAAGGTTCTGGTATTAGTTGACGAAAAAGTACTAGAAACTTCCACTTTTTCGTCCAAAATGGAAGTTTCTAGAATTTTTGACACAATAAGCGAGTGACCGCACAACACAATAACCTAATAATGGTACAACACAATAACCTAATAATGGTACAGGTCGAAAACCCTTCATTTGCATCGAAAACCCTTCTATTTCAAGAACTTACATCGAAAAACAGGTTGACAGATGCGTCCGCGTCTGGTATAATACACGTTCTTAATGAGAAAAGGGAACACTATATGACACAGACCAATTACACGTATGATGATGGTGGGCGAGTAGCGGCAGGCATGAAGTCGCAAAGCGATTGTGGCATCCGAGCCATCGCGATTGCAATCGGTATGGAATACCACGCTGCAAGAAAATTCATCAGAGCATTTGCGAAAGCAGGCAAGCAAGGCAACGGACAAATCAGCAACGGGATTTATAAAGAGGACATGAATGCTGCCCTCGAATCTATCGGATGGGTTTGGTGTTCGGCTCCCAAGTTTGAAGGCAGAAAGGCACGCTACTCTGACATACCGGGCACGGCTATCCTCAGAATGGCTAGGCATTACAGCATAGTAAAGGATGGGGTTCTCTACGATTCATGGGACTCCTCGCACAAGATGGTCTATGGTTACTGGGCAAAACGGAGGTCTGTATAATGACTAATAGAGTCTGGATTGAAATCGAGAATCACAACGATGGTGAGAATCAAACCCGTGCTGATAAACTCAATGCGATGATATCAACGCTCCATCACAACGACGAAGATCGAAAGTTACAAATGACTTTCGAATGGTCGGAGCATCATGGGAAATACATTCTCAACATGGGGCCGAGCGGCAGCTTCAAAGTTCTCGAAGATAACGGGGAATGGTTTAACTTAGATTATTTTGCAGGAAGTTAATCCGAAGACGAAGACTAGAACACCATGGGACAAGGATGTCCCACAACCCTCCGCCTCTAAATAGAGGTATGAATCTACGACAACTCATTGAAGGTCAGAAGGAACAGATAATCAGCTTGAGTCCAAGCTCGCCGATTACCCTGTATCACCCGACCGACATCAACGGCGCAGCCAACATCCTCATGGGACAAAACAAGCTCGACTACTACCCAGTCCTGCCCTCCCTGAAGCATGCCGTCAAGCACGGTGATGTCATCATGCAGTTCTATGGATTGGGTAGGCACTTGCAGACACCCCGAGATAATCAAGAGTCTGCCAAACAACAATACCCCGACAGCTTTAACCCGAGCGTGAGTTTCATCCTGATGTCATTAAACCCGATGGTCTACTACACCGGTCTGATTTCACCGGCTAACATCGACAAGCTGTACGTGATGAACAACGGAACGCCCGAGGCGATGATCCCATCCGACTTCATGAAGTACGCTATTAAGGACCGCGCTGACCGGCGACGACAGCAAGGTTGACTTCACCCCAACATGAATCTATATTAGGTACACTATGAGCATACTCGATCACTTCGCCTCCGCCCAGAAGAAGAGCGACTTTGGCATCACCATCACCGATTCCGACTGGGATGCTGAGTGGCCGTCACTGGTCTCCAAGCAAACCGCCCGTGTTGAGGTCAACTTCCTGACCAGACAACTGGTGTTCCATCTACGGCAGACTGCCAAGGGTGTCATTCAGGATGTCATCTTCCATGTACTCGCGAAGGAGTTCAGTAAGATCGACCATATCTGTATCACACCGGGTAAGCACAAAGGTCGCTACGAATACCATTTCAAGAACGGCATCGTGATCGACCACAGTTGTGAGTTTGACTACACGGACGATGGTCCGATGATTCATACCCTCACTGTAGAGTTTGCCGAGGTTGAACTGAAGACACCAGCTTCCGACCGCCGCACCTCTGTTGTACTCAAGGACGCTGAGCCGGAGAAGCAGCAGCTAAACGGATGAGGTTCCGGCTAGACCACTATTACATTCCATATACTGGTGAGTGGACTCGTCGTATAGAGGGCTCTGTGCATTTTGACAGCCAAGGCAATAGGCATTTTAAACCTGAACACATGTCACAGATGTGCTCGGAGCGTTACCTAATACAATACGCGGAGGCACAGCAGCATTCAGACAACGAGTGTGTAGCGTCTAACTTTGGAGAACCATTCACTGATTGGAAACTAGACATATTCTATGACAAAAGAGATTTGTCTAATCTATTAAATAAACTCCGTCCCATACACCCCCGCGAATTATTCCCGATGCGGAAAATTCCGCAATAAATCCCGCAAGATTACGGGGTTATTCCCGATATGTAAAACTTACTGACAGATATGTATTACTGCATGGAACTTTTACCGTGCGGTACAATTTCGTCACGAAAGTATTGACAGTACCCACCCGATTTGATAAGATACACTTCTTAGCGGCAACCCATGGAAAACGGGAACAGGCTGCATTCGCTCCCACAGTGTGTCAGGAGATTGACGGTGCCGGAGAACGAGATCAGGAGATCGGGAAATAGGACTAGGGTTGTAAGCGGGCGATAGACCCCCCGCGCCTGAAAACGATGTCGCCGAGCAAGGAGCGCTCGGAGCTTAACTAATTAA